>JAEEGG010006805.1_pt1 | contig 26689 bp, 20 predicted proteins | sample 9134161 | NCBI WGS metagenome assembly JAEEGG01 (sample SAMN16246543, study PRJNA631951) | gut metagenome | biome: gut microbiome; feature: rumen; material: CR-attached | host: Bos | place: Iran: Karaj | collected 2018-10 | reverse complement strand
GTGGGCATCACGTCCGCCATACGGCAGCCGCCGTACAGGTTGTCCACAATGAGGGTCGAGTAGCCCATAATCTCAAGAAGCAGACCGTCCGGACTGGTCATGGAGCCGCGGTTACCGCCGCTGTAGAGGTTACGTATCTTGCCGCTGAGCAGGTTCCACGTGGGGCGTATATGCATCTCCGCCAAGTTGTTGCCGCCAAAGAAACGGCCCACCTGATAGGCGCCGCTGCTGGGCTGCGAGAAGGTGGTGTTGATGCCCATCTCTTTGAAGCGCTCGGTGGTCAGCAGGTCCGTGCCATTCTCATTCAACAAGCCATTGGCATCCACCTTGATATGGTTCACCACCGCACTGGGATTGTCGTAGTGGATGATGTTCGTCTCCTTGATGGTAGAGTTGTTGCCGCCGCCGTAGCCATAGACGATGGAACCGCCCTTGATCTCGAGATAGGTCTTGTCCAGCTCCGGGAATTGGAAGCCCACCTCACCCTCGTCGGTCACCAACTGTGCAACAGGATTCTGATGATTCTTGTCCTTCTTGTCGTAGATATAGTGCGTCACCTTGCCTGCAGTCGGGCCGGGCACCTGTTCATAATCATAGTCGCCGTTACCGCCGGCAAAGAGTTGTCCGATATACACCTTCCTGGCATCAGGAGCGGGCTTGATGTCATCTGTTGTCTTGCCGTAAGCTTCTGCCTCCGGGTCATTAGCTGCCGCAGCAATCTCTCCAGCAGAATAATGCTCACCAGTTGTCTTGGTGCTGACACGCACATAGCTGTTGAAGGTTGCGTCAACATTGTTCTTCTTTTCTGCGGTACCAACTTCTTCCAACTCCACAGGAATTTCTTCTCCCACAGCTCCTGCCGTACCGATTGTACCGGCGATGTCGTTGCCGCCAAACACATAGTTGATCAGGATATAGTTGGGAGTTTCTCCCACCGGGTCGGACTTACCGTCGATATGGACAAAGGTGCTACCGCCCACATTGGCCATACGGGCGCCGCCGAACACCTTGCCTTTCGGATCTTCCAGCGGGCGTGTTGCCTCCGGGTCGAGAATGGCACCGATATCGCCGGATTTCACCGTCACTTTCGTTGAACCGTTCACCACACCCTGGTTGCCGCCGCCATACACGTTACCCCCAATCTTGATCTGCCCCTGTGCCACAATCGTGCCCAGAAGTGCAAATGTCAATATGGTAATAACGCGTCTCATTATCAAATCTCAAATCTCAATTCTCAATTATCAATTATCAATTATCAATTATCAATTGTCAATTATCAATTATCAATTATCAATTATCAATTAACCACCATCCTCGGGTTTTCCAGATCCGGCTCCGACAGCATATACAAGTAGGTCGGCACTACGGTCATGTTGATGCCGTATTTCCAGCCGCGCTGCACGCCTGGGAAGTAGGGTATGATGTCCGACAGACGGATGGTGTTGGTCGCCTTGCTGTCCTGGCGGATGAGGTTGCCGTCGGGGTGCTCGGCCGTCACATTCTTGTCGTAAATGTCGTAGGTGCAGGTGACAACGACCTTCGTCACGCCGCTGATGGGCAGGAAGTGGCTCAGGAACGACTTGTAGCCGGTGGTCAGCGTCAGTCCGTCGTCCGTCTGAAATACCGGGGTGCCTGTTCCGCTGGTGCCTGTCGGAGTATAGGTCAAGGTGGTGATGGGGTTGGTGCCCATATCGTTATGGTTCAATGTCACCTCCACGTTGGCCTTTTCTGCCATCAGTCCGGTTTCCGTTGCCGTCTGGAGTGACAGCTGTTTCAGTTTAATGGTGCGCAGCGTGTTGTAGGTGCCGTCCACCTTAATGCTGATGCTCAGTGCCGAACTGAGGTGGTCGAAAAGCAGGTAGAGGTAGTTCTTGACACTCTCGCCCGTCTTCAAATCGAACTTAAAGTCACCGGCTACCAGCCCATTGTCGTGGTCTGCGTCGGGCCCTTCCTTGGCACCGATGATGACGCAGGCATCGTAGCCTGCCGTGCGCAATCCGTTGATAGTCAGCTTGGCGCCTGCTGTATAACTGGTCTCCCCCGAGAGGATAGCAATGGTGGCATCGTCGGCGGCCGCGCTGGGAATGAAACCATAGACGTAGTAGTCGCCTTGCGAGACTTCTTCCGGCTTCACTTTTCTGATGGACAGCTGCCATTTACCGGTTGAACTCTTGTAGCTCAGTCGTCCGTGATAAGGATTCTCCTCGGCATTCATCGTGAAGAAGGCATTGATGCTCTTTCTCGTCAGGTCGTTGCTGGCAAAGTTTTGATAGGTGTTGCCGTGATCGTCGTTGAACTCGCTATAGAGGAGATAGCCGGAGGGTGGCGTCCAGCTGCGGGTGATTGCTTCGCTCGTGCCGCGCAGAGTTTCTCTCGCCATTTCTTCGGGCTCCGCAGCATTCACAAAGTCGGGAGCCGAAGCCGACAAGCCTATCGCCATCCCCTTCTCTTCCTCTGCCTGCTCCGGCGTGTCCGGCACCAGCTCGTTGCTGTCGTTCGAGCAAGCTGCCAGCAGCACGGCTGCCATCAAAGCGATAATATGATTCCTTATCCTATCCAACTCTCAATTGTCAATTATCAATTATCAATTATCAATTATCAATTATCAATTGTCAATTATCAATTATCAATTATCAATTCTCTTCTCACCAATTATATACCTCCTGTTCTCCGGTGCCGCCATCATACCACGGTGTGAAGGCCGACTGTACGATTTCTATCTCCAGACCCTTTGTTGCCGGTGTCAGCTTCAGCTCCACCGTGTATTTGGTGTTGCCGTCGAAGTTTCGCTTGACGGTGCCTACAGCAATCAACAGTTCGGATTCATTGTCAATCGTGTAGGTGACGGTCACCTTCATTCCTTCGCCAGTCGCAAATTCGCGCGGGATGATGAGCAGACCCTTATTGGGGTCAATCAGGTTGACGGGACCTGTCGGTTGCGACGAATTGGTGATGTTGATGACAAACGGATAGGGGTTGGTGGGATGCGGATTCTCCGGATGTTCCGGGTCGGGTATCGGGGCCAGGTCGCCGGGTGTCCACGTCGTGCCTTCATCCTCCGTCGTTGCCCCTTCGAGCTTCACCTTCATGTCTCCGGCGCGTTGGTCTATTGGCCATATCGGTTTATCCGATTCCGTGGCGGTCGGGCTGCTCAGGCTCAACAAGCCCCGGGTGTAGAGATCGCCTATCTCGATGCTCCGGATGGTCACCTTGTCGCAGCCCGGGTCGGCAATGACGGTGCAGGTGAACATCAGACACGACATGCCGTGATGGAAGAACCAGTCGATGGTGCCGTTGCGGGTATCGGCCGGCGTTGTTTCCTTCAAACGGTTGTTGCCGCTCATCTCGTAGGTGATGTTGTCGTAGAGACTACCGTATTTCTCATGACCCGCATCACGGTCGTATTCACCGCCGGGCAACACCAGTCGTCCCGTGCCCCACAGCGGATCGTGCTGCACGCCATTGTGATAATCCGTGCCGTAAACAACGTCACCGCGCGTCTCCGTGCCCAGCACCACAGGCAGTTGCGGCATGCCGTGCACGTCGGTCATCACGTAGCTGCTATAGGGGGCGTAGGCCCGCAGCGTCAGCAGCTCCTCCTGATTGATGGGCCAGTATTTCTTCGGGGCGTAGGTCCAAACGCCTCCGCTATATACCACCTTCTGGTTGTTCATCAGCAGTTGGCCGTTTGTGCCCAGAAAGTCCTTGATATGTGTATTGGGCGCATTGAAGGCGGGGTCGACGTAGTTGGAGCCCGTGTACCAGCAATACACGCCGAAACCGCTCGCTTGCAGCATCGCCGTAGTGTATTCGCCGTCGCCCGCAGCACGTGTCGTCGGCTCTGCGAAGCGGCAGGAGAAGCCCATCTCGCGCTCGGCCTTTGTCGTCTGGTCGGCAGCAGGCTGCAGCGGATCGTCCGCAGAGTCGCTGTCAGAGCAGGCGGCGAAGGCGAGCCCCGCCATAAGGGCGACCATCAACTGGCTTGCATAGTATCGTAGAATCGCTAACACGTTATCTCAATTCTCAATTGTCAATTTTCAATTATCAATTATCAATTGTCAATTATCAATTATCAATTATCAATTATCAATTATCAATTGTCAATTATCAATTGTCAATTAACTACGGTTCCTCAATCGGTATATCCTCTATCTTAACTTTATCGAGCCACTCTACCACCTGTCCGGTGAATTCTATGGTTTCGGCACCGATGCGTATGTAGTACACATAGTGGTGGTTGGGCAGCCACTCCGTCAGCGGGGTGTCTGTGCCCGTCCGCTTCATGGTGTTCAGCTGTATCGTGGCGTTGTTGCTGTAGGTGTAGTCTTGCTGCGGCACCAGACGGCCCTCGCCATCGTAGGTATAGGTGGTGCCGTCGCTCTTGAAGGTGACGTCGTAGCTGATGCTCAGCTTCACGTCGTTGCTCAGCGTCTGCGGCATCATCAGATAGCCCGTCATCGTCTTCAGGGGGAAGCTGTAGGCCGGGCTCGTGCCGTGCTTGGCGCTCTGCTCGCTCCAGGCATAGGCGGTCTCGCCTGTGCTTGTGTTGTAGGTGGGCGTCAGCTTTCCGTCCTTGTACAGATTGCTCACACTGAAGCTCTTCAGGAGGAAGTGGGCGATGTCGGCGCGCACCTCCGTCGCTGCCACGATGCGAAACTCCACCTTCGAGGTCATGTGGTGGAAGAGGAAGCGCACGCGGTCCGTCACCGTCAGCGTACTGCGGTCGTCGGGATTGCCGGGCGACACAGCGCTGGTGCCGTTGGGCAGGTCGGGCAACAGCTCCGACACGAGGAAGTCCACTTGATCGTCGGCCGTCTCCTTCACGGTGAAGCGGAAGCTGGGCAGACCCGCGTCGCTGTTGGCCATCAGGGGCGTGAGGCCCGTTTTCGTCGGAGATTCCGCAGATTCCGGATCTGCCGCATTCACATCAGTATAGGGGAAGTAGGCCATGAACGAGAGCTTGTCTTCCGACTCGTTGGGCCAGTATTTCAGCGGTGAATAGCTGAAGTTGCCACCTTTCTCCAGACAGGTGGCCTGCTGGTTCCACATGAAGTTGGGCACAGCCGCTGCGCTCCACGTCGTGTTGTCGTGATAATAGGCATACACACCGATGCTCTGACCGGCATCGATGCCCTGCTCCACCGAGTAGACCGCGCTGCTGCGTGTAGGCTGAGCGGTGTAGGCATCTCCGATGGCGATGGCCCTCTGCTGACTTGCCGTCGTCACCGTCGTCACAGGCTCCTCGCTGCTGCTACAAGCCATCAGACAAATAATTCCTATTATCGTAACCCAATTTCTCAATGTTCGTATAACTTCGTTCTACAGACATCCTTCTCGGCTCGGCAATAATCAAGCGAGCTTGTTACTGCGCTCACCTCGGGCAGATGTTCAATTCTCAATTCTCAATTCTCAATTGTCAATTTTCAATTATCAATTAAATTCCGCTTAGCGTCAAATTCAACGTATAGGTCTTGTTGCCAAGGAGTTTCGGATTGGGTTCCTCCAAGGTCGGTTGTGGGATGCGCAGGGTGGACGCAGTTGTGGTCTTGGCGCCTGATGTAGGCTCGGCTGCGCCTTCCACCCACTTTTTATATTTTACTGTAATCGTCAGGGCCAGCTCATCTTGCGGAATCAGATAGACGTAGCCCTTGCGGTCGCCCGTATTCAGGGCGTCCTGCGGCGTCGTGCTCAGTCCTGCGGGCTGCCAGCCGTACGGCAGATTCGGTATATATCGCACCTGAGACTCTATGATGCCATAGCTCTCAGGATCATTGTCTGCATTTTTAATTTTGAATGTGTGATCGATAGGGACATCGCCGTCCTTATCGAATTCCTGGTTCGTCCATACGGGGTAGTATTTCGTGTCCACACCGCTACCCTCGGTGGTTTGACTGCACAGTGACAGTCGACCCGTCTTGGCCATATTGCCAGTCAGGGTGATTTCCTCCACCAGCACCTTCGTGCCGGAGGCGGGAGCGGCGGCCAATGCCACCTTGATTTCCAGTCGCGCCAAAGCGTGGCGCATCTTCATGGCCAGCGTACCGGCCTCATTCAGTGCCGTTGCTGCCGGAATGGCTGACGGCTCCTCGTAGTACCACAACAGATCGACCTGCTTTCCGGGCTTCTCGCAGCGTCGGTAGTCGATATAGGGTGCCACGTTGTTAGCAGAGATGCCGTAGATGCCGGTTGTGGTTTCCGGGTCTGCTATCGGCAGATTCACATAGGGAGCATAGGCGCTGATGTAGCAGTGTTCCAGATTGTTGGGCCAGTATTTCGTTGGCGAATAGCTCCATATTCCCTTCTTGGGATCAATCAGGTCGCCCACGAGGGTATACTCCACCTCCTGGTTGTACATCAGGTTGGGCACGTTGTCGTAGGTAGGAGGAGCACCGGCTGTCACACTGGCCATCGCACCGAATCCTGTGGTGCGCAGGTCTTCCGTGTTCATCGTCCCTTCGTATCCGGCCTTTGTTATGGGCGTTTCGTCGTCGTAGTTGCAGCAGAAAGATATGGCCACGCCCTCCTCCGGTGCAGTCATCTTCTCCATGACCGCATCGTCGGCTGAACACCCTGTCATCAAGAGCATTACAAGCGCCAAAATTATGCCGTATCTCTCACGCGCGTACATTATTTGTTAAAATTCGCGTTTTTTGGATATTTTTTGGTATTCATGAGGCGGCGGCGTTGCCGCCACCACCTCATGAATTGGATTTGTTTCTTAGTCAGGGAGTTCGCTCCGTTGAGGGCGTTTCCCTTAACTGTACATACTACCTACGCAGAGATTATTCCTCGTTGCGGGGCAGATCAACGTTGGTCGAACCATCAACCTCCCAGTCGGCAACCTCGGCTTCGAGCTTCACAGAGGTCAGGCCCAGGATGAGCTTCAGGTTGTAAGCCTTGTTGTTCATAAAGCCTGCAACGCCAGGAGAGAACGTGCTGGGAGTGTTCAAAGTAATCTTCTTTGTAATGACATTGTTCACAGTAGAATTTCCAGCGTTAAGTGCGGGATCAGTAGTTACAACGTCATAGTCAATCGTCACGTTAAATTCACCAATAACGCCAGGAGTAGGAATCAGCATCAGATACTGATCCTTGCTAGCAACCTGAGCAATGACTTTCTTCTCAGATGTGGTAACACCAGGTTTTCCTACAGCGTTCTTCAAATCTGCATTCAAGTTATCGCCATCGATTGTAACAGAGAAACGAGTAGCAGTAGCAGCAGGAAGAATATCCCACTTTGCTACACCTGCACTGGTGTTGTTAAGATTCAGTTTACCATAAGAAGGAATCGTAGCAGTTGTAGCAGCATCCTCAAGAGTTACACTGTTAACGAAGATCTTGGTGTTAGAATCAAGATTTCCACCGGGAGCAATCTGATCAACAGCAGCAACAACAGTCAGGCCGATACGAGCCAATGCGTGCTGGAAGAGGAACTTAATCTTCTGGTCCTTGGCAGGCTTAATGAGGTTAATGAGAGGCATTCCCTGATTAACATGAATGTTGGCGTTGTTAACGGCAGTATAGTCCAGACCACCTGCAGGAGCAACACCCCAAACAAGGTCAACACTCTGGCTGGGCACCGTGCTCACAGTGTACTGAATCCAAGGATCTGCATCAACTACAGTATTTCCCATCATTGAATTGATACCTTTAGTTGTGCCAGCGGTAGTAGACGTCGATTTATCAACATAAGGTGCGTAAGCAAAGAAGCTTAACACGTCTGTTTCGGTTGAAGTAGCAGCACCTTCTACAGCATGCATATCCTTCCCGGTTTCATTGGGCCAGTACTTCACAGGAGAGTATGTCCATGCTGTTGTGTAACGCACTTGCTGGTCATACATAAAGTTGGGGCCAACGGAGTAGGTATAAGAACCTGTATTATGGTATGCAAAGACACCAAATCCAGGATCACCCAACAGTTCTGTGGTCATCACACCTGACGAATAGGTCGCACGAGTAGATTGCACATAGGTGTCGAAAGCTACAGCACCGGAGCCGGACTGCAACTGTGCAGCGCCGTCGTTCACAGCGACTTCGCCGTCATTCGAGCAAGCTGCCAGCATCAAAGCTGCAGTTGCGAACATAAATAAACGCTTTTTCATAATTGTAAAAATTAAAAAAGTTAATAAATAAAGTTAATTAAATAAATTTTAAAAGGTTAATACTTTTTTTTTCAGTTAAACATTCAGTTAGCTCTCTCTCAAATTTCTTTTTTATGTTAAACATCTTAGTTCTTACATCTCAAACCTCAAATCTCAAATCTCAAACCTACATTGGTACATCCACACCCTCTTCGTCGCCCCACGGCTGCACCTCGGCATCGAAGGCGCCGGTGCCCGAGGGCTGGGCGTAAGGCAGGTTGGGCACCTCGTCGTCGCTGTAGAACGGCGCCGTGATATCCAGCTCGAGCTCGAGGGTCACGTCATGCTTATTGAAATCGGTGACATCCTTCCCGCGATAGAAGATCTTGTCGCCCACATTGTAGCGGAACACATGCTTGGTGTCGTCGATGAGCGTGAAGCAGAGCGACAGGCTATTGTAGGCAGGCAGTCGCTGCGACGGCAACTCGCGGCCGTGCGGCAGACCGAAGGTGCTGATCTTGGTGGTGATGTAGCCCACGCTCTTATCCTCGCTCGACTCTTCGGGCGCCGCCTTGATCTTCCAACTGTCCAGGAAGTGATAGGCCATCTGCGAACGACGCCAAGCCTGCGAGAGCTGGAAGCCGTCGGCCATGCCGGAGATGTTGCCCATCACGCCGGCCATATATCTGAAGCCGATCACCTTGACGCGGACATAGAGCTCGGTGACCATCGGCTCCACCACCTCGCGGAGCTTCAGCGACTCGTAGTTGCCGTCGATCTTGTCCTTCCAATAGACGAAGTGGAACTCGCCGTCGGTCATCTCGGGCAGCACGGTGAAGGTGTCCACAGCGCAGCCGATGGCCTCAGGCTCTTGGATGTAGTCGGCATTAACATCCCAGTCTTCTGGGGTGCGTTGCAACCGCTCGGCTTGTGCAAGAATGTCGTTGAAACTCTTGGTCCGCAAGAAGTGCATCGAGCCGAACTCGCCGAAGGTGCGATTGAAAATCAGCATCTTATATTCGCCCGGCTCCAGCTGCAGGTCGTAGTGGTCAACATTGTGAGTGATGTCAGTGAAGGTGATGGCATCGCCGTCCTTGGCCAATATGATGGTCATGCCGGAGGGGCGCTCGCCGAAGCGCGACTCCCAATCGATGTCCACGCTGACGTCGGCCTTGCCGGTGTAGTAGAGCTCCACCTCGTAGCGGTCGCAGGAGGTTATTAGTCCCATTAATCCTATTAGACCCATTAGACCTATCATCATCCGCTTCATCATTTGGCACCTCCTTTCTTACCAATGATATAGACCAGAGAGACCTTCAGCTTGGTGGGAGCGAACCAGCTCTTCCAATCGTCATCGCTGCGGTAGATGAGACGTGCATCATCGAACTCGTTCTCGTAGTGCACCTTCGGGCCGCCAATATAGCCGATGGCGGCGGAGAGCTCCAGATTCCAGTGGCGGGCCAGCGGCCAGGAGTAGCCGGCAGAGATGCCGATGCTGACGAACTGGCCCTGATCGCCCTTGCCGTCGCGACCCAGGTCGTACTTGCCACCGGCCGCATAAACGCCCACGAAAGGACCCGTGAGCACGGGCACACCAGCGGCGCAACGGCCTGTGAACCAGCGGCGAAACTCGACACCGCCCATCAACAGCTGGTAGGCAATGCGGGTGGGACGCTGGTCGTCACGGTAGTATTGGTTGACGTCGCCGGCGGGGTTGTGGTCGAAGCGCCACCAGGGGCACCACAGCTCGGCCATCACACTCCAGCGGTGCTTCTTGCCGAAGGGCACCTCCACCTCTATATTGGGCGCCAGCAGCGCGTCGAAGAGCAGGTTGGTCTTCACGGCAAAGAGGGGACGGAACGTCTTGTAGGGGACGTCGTCGTTGGCCATTGCCGGCAGGCTCAGCGTGTCGGCCTTCAGACGGTAGATGGTGTCGGTGTGCACGGCACCGGCAGTGCGCGTCACGTTCTTCTGCGTGTAGCTGATCCGATAGTCGGTGTGGCGCAGCAGCGGGAACGCCTTGTCGCTGAGCGTCTTATAGTCCTCGGGATGGTTCTTGAGGATGAGGCTCAGCTTGTCGTCGGGCTCGCCCTCGCTGTCGATGATGCGGAGCAGAGCCCCGCGATTGCCCAGCAGAGCGGTGGAGTCCACGAAGTTGCGCAGGCCGGCCCAGTCTTCTGCCTCGTAGGACGTGTGGAACAGCATGGGCGACACATCGGTCTGCTCGATGATGTAGCGCGTCAGGCTGCTGGTGCGTCCGCGGGCCAGGCGGTCGTTGCTGGCAAAAGAGCCCTCGGGCGAGGCAAAGCCCTTAATCTCGATGCGCAGGATCTGGACGCTGGTGTCGCGGCTCACGCTGTCGATGGTGTGGCGCAGGCGCTCCAGCTCGACGGCATTGTTGCGGAAGTCGGGGCGAACCTCAGTCCTGGCAACGGGAAACTCAACGAAGGCGCTACCTTGCAAGCTGTACACCTCCTCGTGGTGAACGTCCTCTTCCCTATATACCTTATATTCGGGCGTGGGCGTGCGATAGGTGAACGTGTCGCTCTGCAACACATCACCGCAAGCGCCGGTGCGCTCCACACGGAAGCTGAGCGAGGCCGTCTGCATCCAGCCGGCAACGGCCAGGCGTTCGCTGTAGTGGCGGTGGCTGCTCGCATCCTTGGCACGATAGCGAAGCCCGTCGGGGGCAAGGCCGCTGCGCACCTGATGGTAATATACCCACTGGCCGTCGATCTCAACGGGCGGGAAGGCGGCCACATTATCGCCGCTGGTCAGCAGCGGGCTGATGACGATACGCTCCTTGCGCGGCAGCTTATCGCCCATCACTACAAAGCGGAATTGCAGGCTATAGTCGTTAGCATCAGCAAGCGAGGCAAACAGGACACTGTCGATGCAGACCGTCAGCTTGTCGTTCTTGCCATGGGGCAGAGGAATGACATGCTGAGCCTGGGCAGCCGATACGATGAAGAGCAGCAAGACTGACATCATCTGCGTCAGCCATGCTCCTGCTGCCTTTCCTCGACCTGTGTTATATATTCTGCCTGATCTCATGTCTGCTGTGTGTTATTTCGTTCAGGTTTTTACCCTCTTACGCGCGATTTTTTAATTTATATTATGCAAAGATAGAAATTTTTTTCAAAACAACAATAGTTTTTACATTTTTTTGGTAAAAAATCGCACATTTTTTTTGTTTTTTGTTCACTCCACTTTGCAAACAAACGTTTTTTTTCACTGCAAAATGCACAAAGAACGGACATTACGGACACAAATTAACGCTTGTCCGTTATGTCCGTTATGTCCGTAACGCTGCGCGCCGAGTTGCGCCATCACTGCTGCATCACTGCTGTATCACTGCTAATTACAGGGGCTGTCGCGAGGAGAGAACAAGGTCGAAAGACCGCCCAAAAGCGAACAACATCGGCGCAAATAACTGCGATTTACAAAATTAATTTACGTTAACTTGCTGTAAAACAAAGAAAATATCATAACTTTGCACCCATAAAACAACAGCGGCAATGGCAATAATGCAGTTGAGCAGACGGAGCGCAACACTTCTCCTCGGAGTGAGCCTCACCGTTTGTGCCGCCGCAAAGAGTCCTGACGGGCCCTCATCTTCGTCCAAACGGCAGAAATCCGTCGTGATATTATATGAAAACGACGTGCATTGCGCCATCGACGGATACGCCAGGCTGGCGGGACTGCGCGACGCCATCGTCGCCAGCGACACAGCCTGCGTGGGCGTCGTCTCCTGCGGCGACTTCCTCAACGGCGCCCTGCCCGGAACGATTTCCTCCGGACAATACATCGTGAATCTCATGCGCCGTGTGGGCTACGACGCCGTCACCCCCGGCAATCACGAGTTCGACTTCGGCGTGCCGCGTACGACGGCATTGCTGCCGCAGATCGGCGCCCCCGTCGTCTGCACCAACCTCTTTAAAGAGGACGACCAGCGGCCGCTGTATCCCGGCGGCGTCATCAAAGCCTACGACGGGAAGCGCATCGGCTACGTCGGCGTGTGCACTCCGGCAAGCATGGTGGACGAAGCCTACGCTTTCTTCGATGAAAACGGCCGAAAACGCTACGATATGCGTCCGGACGACATCGTCACGCTGGTGCAGCACGCCGTGGATTCCGTGCGCCGGGCCGGCGCCGACTATGTGGTGGTGCTGTCGCATCTCGGAGAAGTGAATTTCGACGGTTTCATCGACTCACACACGTTGATCGGCAAGCTTAGCGGCGTCAATGCGGTGCTCGACGGCCACACCCATTCGGTGGTTCCCTGCGATAGGGTGCAGGACCGCAATCAGCGCCCGGTTCCCGTGACGCAGACGGGCACTCAGTTTGCCTATATCGGGAAGCTGCTCATCAGCGCCGACGGCCGCATCTCCACCTCACTTATACCTATTAAAGATATCCCCTACTCCAGCCCGCAGGTGACGGCGACGGCCGACAGCATCAAACGGCTGATGAGTGCAATAACCGGCGAAGTCATCGGACAAAACGACTTTGAACTGGTCGCCGCCGACAGCCTTGGCGACTGGCTGGTGCGCAAGGGCGAGACGAATCTCGGCGACCTCTGTGCCGACGCCTTTCGCGAACGTTGCAGCGCCGACATCGGTCTGGTCAACGGCGGCGGCATCCGCAACAACATCGCACCCGGCACAATCACCTTCGGCGACGCCGTCAACGCGCTGCCCTACTGCGACCTGATGTGCAAGATAGAAGTGAGCGGAGAGATGCTGCTCAACATGCTGAAAAAGTGCACGGAACGCTACCCGCAGGCCGACGGCTCCTTCCCGCAGGTGTCAGGCCTGAGGTTCACCCTCCACACCAGCCCTCACGCCGTCACCGACGTGCAGGTCCTCAACCGCACGACGTCGCAGTATGAGCCGCTCCGACCCGACCGCCGCTACACCGTCGCCGTCAGCGACTACTACAAGAGCGGCTATTGCGGCGCGCTCAAAAACGCCGCTTCCATCGAACAAACAACGGAGGTCACCTACAACGTCCTGAGCCAATACATTAAGAATACGCTTGGGGGCGATGTGACTGCCTATCGCGCTCCCCAAGGCCGCATCGTCATCGAAGAGTGAACGGGGGCTGACGCAGCGGCCGCGACGGCGTCCAGTCCGTCGCCCGAAAAATTTTTTTGCTCAAAATGTGCTCTGTTTCAAAAAAATGCCGTAACTTTGCACCAGGAGGAAATGGTATTAGTTAAAAATAATCTTACAGAGGAAATACGTTAACGTCCTATGAAGAAATTGCTTACTTTGCTCGCACTGCTTATGAGTGCAACCGGCATGACGGCTCAGTCGGCCACTGACGGCACGAGCATCATACAGGAGAAAGACACCGTATGGGGCTTCGGAGCCAACGGCATTTATCTTTACAAACGCAAGATGCACCGCATCGACATAGCCTACCAGACGACGGACCCCAAGGGCAATCCCTGCAGGATGAGCGGCGTCATCATCATTCCCAAAGATGTGTGGGACGGCGAGCAGATATGCGACGGCATGGTGCTCTACAACCACTACGCCCAGATGGCCAAGAAGGACGCGCCCTCACGCGGCTACGCCACGGGAGAGGATATGGTGCTGGCCAATCCGCTGAATCCCAACTACATCATGGTCATTCCCGACTTCTACGGCTTCGGCATCACCGAGGATCAGGATCAGTGGTTCTGCTTCGGCGACGCCAACGGACACGCCTCCATCGACTGTCTGCTGGCCGCACGCGCCCTGCTGACGGAGCGCGGCCAGTCGTTGGGCAAATACCTCATCAACGCCGGCTATTCCTCCGGCGGATACGATGCCATTGCCGCCCAGAAGGTGCGCGACATGGAGTATAAGGACCAGATCAGCTTCGACCGCACCGTGGTGGGCGGCCTGCCGTTCGACATCTCGGAGGCCTACGACCAGTTCATCAAGAACAAGGACCAGTACTGGCGCGTGTTCGGCCTGCTCATGATACTCGACAGCTACAACCGCCACGCAGACCTCGGCTTCACGCCCGAACAGGTGCTCAAGTCGCCCTACGACGAGAAGTTCGACGAATGGGTGCACAGCGGCAAATACACCACCTCCGACATCCTTGAGGTGCTGAAGGACAAGAAGCTCGAGGAGGTCATCCAGGAACCGTTCCTCACGCTCAACTCCAAGGAGTACAGGAAGTTGTGCAAGGCCTTCGACGCCCACCTCCTGTCTAAGGGCTGGGTGCCCGATCCGACGCAGAAGTACGGCGTGTTCCATTTCTATAAGGACGCCACGGTGCCCATCAGCTCCGACCGCAAGCTGCTCAGCTTCCTCTCCAACTACTACTGGTATTGGGGCTCAAAGAACCCGTTCCAGAAGAGCATCATTCCCGAAAAGACCCATCTGCACACGAATTTCATCATGCCGTTCGAAAACCACTCTCCCATCGGCGGCATCACCTTCTACATCGGTCTGACGGCCACGATGGTCTCCATGCCCGTGCTCTACTACGACGGCGAGCTCAACACCTACTACGCCGACCTCATCAATGACCTCACGCCGCTCGAAATCGTCAAGGCCATCAACGGGAAAATCAATGTCAAAGACCTGATTCAGAAGGCCATCAACGGCGGCAACGAGGGCGGCAACATCTTCAACCTGATAGCACGCCTCATCGGCATCACGACGGCAACGGAGAGCCTCCTGAGCATCTCCGACCTGACCATGGCCGATCTGATGACGATGGCCGACGACAGCGGCGTGTCCGTCATCGAACTGCTGCAGATCGTCAGCTACCTCAATTCCGCTGAAGCCTCCGCCAACACGCCCGACGCCGGCAGCGAAGCCGACACCGCGACGGACGGAGACATCAGCGAGTCGCCCTTCCTGATCGACTACTACATCAATTATCTGACGAACTGGTTCAAGGAAAAGACCGGCATCGGCGCGACATCACAACAGTAACAGAACATCCACATTTTGACGAAGATGAAAAGACATACCTATTACTATATATTGGCAGCGGCGCTCCTGCTGCTGACCCTCTCCGCTTCGGCCGAGCAGCCAAGCAAGACCTTCAGGCTGATGACCCTCAACGTGGACGGCATGCCCCAAAAGATTCTCTTTGTGAACGCCAACGCCGACGGGCCCGGTGCATTGGGCAGCGTGGCCATCAGCAAATATGTGGCGTCGAAGGACTGCGACATCGTGGCCATGCAGGAGGATTTCAACTACCACCTGGAGATCCGTTCGCTCCTTCTGCTCAAATACAACCACGACGAGTGGTCCGGCGGCATCATGACGGACGCCTGCAAGGTGGATTATGCACACCTGCACCGCAACAAGTTCCCGACGGACGGCCTCAACATGCAGTGGAAGTGGGGAAGCCGCTCGACGGCCTACGAGCGTGTCGCCTGGGATCAGGCCTTCGGCAAGTTCAGCCACGACTTCGACGACATGATCACGAAGGGCTTCCGCTGTCACGAGATGAAGCTGCACAACGGAGTTGAAGTGGTGGTGTACAACATGCACATGGACGCTTCGAGCGAGCGCGACGAGAAGGCCGGCAACGACGGCAAGGACCGCGAGGCGCGCATCTCGCAGTGGGAACAACTGCGAGACTACATCCTGGACCATCTGGACCAGCGTCCCGTCATCGTGGCGGGCGACATGAACAGCCTCTACCACCGCGACGACGTGAAGAGCGTGTTCATCGACTACATCAACAACACGGGTCTGGCCACCGCAGGCGATGCCTGGGTAGAGTTGCAGCTGAACGGCAACTACCCCCGCTACGGACAGAGCCTCATCAAGGACGAAATGCTCGATAAAGTGCTCTATATCAACCCCGCAAACTCCCCGACGCCCGTCGTCCCCACGCTGGCCGAACTGGACACTTCCGGCTATATGAAGGACGGCAAGCCTCTGGGCGACCACTTCCCCCTGATCGTCACCTTCGCTGTGGATGAGCCTTCCGCTCTCGATGAACAGTCAGAAGAGCGCCTCGGACAGACGGACGACGCTCCCGTCTATACCGTGCAGGGCACGCTGGCCACGCCCGAGAGCGAAGGCGTCCTGATCAAGAAGGGCAAGAAGTACTTCAGGAACCGTAGTTCAAAAGCTTTTTGATCTGCTTCTCCATGGCATCGGGCAAGATCTGCGCCAGATGCTCCGCCATGCGCCGATACGATTCCTCGGGGCTGCGCTCGCAGCGGCATGACTCGCGGCCCAACAGGCGCTCCGGCGTGGTGAGCAGCGACCAGCCGAAGCCATATTCGCGCCCGTGCTTGTCCACCGGATAGACGAAATCCTCGGTGACGATGTAGGTGCCCATCTGCAGACGGCCGACATAGCCGTCGAACTTCGAACGCATATTCTTTCCCGTGAAGTCGCAGGCAGCCCGCAGCTCGCGCGTGATCATGCTGCCCTCCTGGCGCAGCGTCGTCAGAATGGCATCCTCGATGCTCCCCTCCTCCGGCACGGGATTCCGGCTGCGACGCCAATTGTAGAGGTCAGGCCACCACTCACGGCTGACGAAGCCGGCCTTGCCCGCAAAGAACTTGCCATAGACGCATCCGCCGTCGCGCACTGCCGAGCCCTTCCACTGCCACAACGGCCACTCCCAGGTCCCGTCGTCAAACTGCGTGAAGCGACACTCCTCGGCCATCATGCTCTCTGCCGCGTAACCCTGTATGCCGCTGTCCAAAAGCGGCAGGAAGCCAATCTGTCGGACACACTCTATCAGCTCCGGACAGGAGTGGATATAGCCGATGGCTCCGCCCCCGTCGTGAATCCTTTCAAAATAATCTGCCAGTGATTTCATCGTTTTTTTACGGTGTTTCCGTCCAATGGTCTTTATATTTGAAGACAAAGATACGAAATTATCTCGGATTCCGCGCAATATCGGATACAATCCCTGTCTTTTTATCTCTTTAAAGAATTATTCGGCGAAAAATTATGCGTGTGTGCCGTTATTTTTTTGTAACTTCGCCGCAAAATGAACAGAAACGACATGGAATACAACACCAAAGGTCAAGTGCTGAAGAAGGCAGTGGTTTGGAAAGATCTATACTTCTATCGTAAGAGCGATGCGCTCTACCGGATAACCGTGGAGTTCTGCAAACGTTTCTTACCCGCTCACGGCGACCGCACCGTAGATCAGATGGTGCAGGCAGCCCGTTCCGGCAAACAAAATATCGTAGAAGGCAGCGAGGACGGACAGACCAGCTCTGAGATGGAGATTAAGTTGATGAATGTGGCACGGGGAAGCCTGCAGGAACTCCGTGCAGACTACCAAGACTACTTGAACACCCACCATCTTTCGATGTGGGATGCAAGTAATGAGCGTCAGCGGAATCTCCGTGATTTTTGCCATTCCCACAATGATTTTAGCGATTATGGGCCTCTGTTGGTTAAGATGAACGACGAGGAGATGGCCAATCTGGCACTCACACTCTGTCACCAGACAGACAAGATGATGTGCGCCTATATTGAAAAATTGGAAAAGCGATTTGTAACAGAAGGCGGAATCAAAGAGCGCATGCACGCAGCTCGCACCGGATACCGTAAAGAGCAGGATGCCCACATGCAAGCCTTAGAGAACGAAAACCGGCAGTTAAAAGCAAAGATTAAAGAGCTGGAGAAAATCCTGGAAGAGCTTAGAAAGGCCTAGGAGACCCAAGGAGCCCCTAGGAGAGCCTAGGAGAGCCTAGGAGACCCTAGGATGGCCTAGGAAATCCTAGGAGGCCCTGCGAATCAGCAGCAGCGAAACGACCAGCAGCACAGGGAACACTGAGGCGGCAAGCAGGCCGCCCTGAATGCCGTCGCCGGTGAATTCGGTGCCGAGGCCCACAAACGACGGGCCCAACGTGCCGCCCATGTCGCCGGCCAGCGCCAGCAGGGCAAAGAGCGCCGTGCCGCCTTCGGGCATCCGGGCCGAGGTGAGGCTGATGGAGCCGGGCCACATGATGCCCACGGCCAGGCCGCTGATCATACAGCCGGCGAAAGCCAGGAGCGGCAGCGAAGCCAGAGCGGCCGTCAGATAGGCGGCGAAGCACACGATGCCGGCCCACATCATATAGGCGGAGAGGTCGAGATTCTGCCCTTTCTTCCCATACCACAGACGGCCGAGCCCCATACAGAAGGCAAAGCCGCACGGGCCCGCCAAATCGCCGACGGCTTTGTCCACGCCCAGAGAGGCCTCGGCGAAAGCCGAAGTCCACTGCGCCATGGAGGCCTCGGAGGCGCCGGCGGCCACCATCAGCATCAGGAAGAGCCAGAACGTGCTGTTGCGGAGCAGTTGCGTCATGCTCATTCCCTCGGAGTCCTCCACGATGGGCTCTATGGGGCAAGTGGCAAAATTCAGAATGTTGTAGAGCGGAATCAGCGCCCACAGGCAAGCCAATATCCGCCAGTTGTCCAGGCCGAAGAAGGTGAAAAACAGCGTAGAGCCAACGATCACACTCACAGCGCCCCAGCAGTAAAACGAGTGCAGCAGGCTCATCATCCCTTCTTTGTCGGGGAAAGGACAGGCCTCGATGATGGGGCTGCAAAGCACCTCAATCAAGCCGCTTCCGACGGCATAGACACACACGCAAAGGAGCACGCCTATCAAAGGATCGGAGAAGAGCGACGGCACGAAAGCCAGGCCTGCGAGTCCGAGCGCCGAAGTCACCTCCGAGACGATGATGCTCTTGCGATAGTCGATATTCTTAAACTTGGCGCAGAGCATATCCGTCACCAGCTGGACGATATAGAACACCGCCGGAATCAAAGCCAGGCTGGCTATAGGCAGCTCATATTCACGATGAAACGCCATGAACAGCAGCGGAGGGAAGTTGGCTACGATGGCCTGCGTCACAAAGCCGAGGTAGCAGGCCGTTTTTGTCTTGCTGTAATCCTTTACCGTGCTCATTTCGATGGTTATTTCGCTGCAAAGTTACAACCTTTTTTACGATTTCACAAGCTTTCCGTGCAAAAATCCCCGCAAACGCCAAATAGGGCGCCCCTAGCGTCGGCCCTCTCAAAAATATTCCGTACCTTTGTCATCGGGTAAAAACGATTTAAACCCTGAACGTTATGAAAAAGATTCTTTTGAGTTTGGCTCTGATGCTGGCTTCTGCCGGCGCTTTTGCAGAAGACATTGTAGGCAAATGGCAGACGGAGGCCGGCGACGCCCAAGTGGAGATCTTCCAGGAAGGCAACGTGTTCAACGGCAAGATTGTCTGGCTGGCCAAAGGCCCCGAGACGCTGGACACCCACAACACGGACAAGAGCCTGCGCAGCCGCAAGCTGATGGGCGTGCACCTGCTCAGCGGCCTGAAAAAGAGCGGCGACAAGTGGGAAGACGGCAAGATCTACAATCCCAAGAACGGCAAGACCTACAGATGCTCCATGTGGCTGGAGGGCAAGGAGCTGAAGGTCAGAGGTCATCTGGGCATCTTCCACGAGACCCAGACCTGGAAGCGCAAGTAAACACCGAAGCAATCCTGAGGAGCGGCATTCACCGCTCTCCCCGCTTCTTTTTGAACCACGCCTTCAGACGGTTGTAGCCCTCCACGCCGAGAATGGTGAGCCCGCCGTATTGACAGGTCTTCGCCATCCCGAAAAGCACAGTCCACAGCACGCCTTTTGCCGCCACACTGATGGGCAGCAGCATTTGGGCAAAGGACAGTATATAAAAAGGTATGCAACAAAGCAGGACGATGACACCCGTCCTGAACGACAGTGACTGCAGCCACTGACGAAGCCTCGTCACCGCACTCATTTTCTGCTCTTTCCGCGCTTTAAAGATTGTTTACCAGAGCCTGGATCTTGGCTTTGGTGGCGTCGGTCTTCTGCTCGTCGAGCTTGGCCGTCACGATGCCGCTGTCCGTCACACCCCAATAGTTGCAGATGTCCTTATACTCAGCCGTAGCTCCGGTATAGACGCCGGGAGAGTAAGAAGACACCATGAGGGCCATCTTCCTGACCTTGGCAGGCTTGTTGACACAATACATACGCTGGATAGGCGCCTGAATCTGGGCATTCAGAGTGAAGTAGTAGATGGGAGCGGCCAGCACCAGCACTTCGGCCTCGGCCATCAGGGGATAGAGCTCCTGCATGTCGTCCTTCTGGATGCAGGCGCCGCCTCCCTTCCCGTGGCAGTATTCGCAGGCCATACAGCCGGCTATCTTCTTGTGCGACACGTTGACCAGCGTCACCTCGTGTCCTGCTGCCTCGGCAGCGTTCTTATACTCTTCCGCCATCCATGCGGTGTTGCCGTTGGCTCTGGGAGAGGCCTGTAAGATGAGAATTTTCATGATTTTACAACTTTTTCAAAGGTGTTTTCCTGTTTATTTAGCTGCGAAGATAGCGTATTTTTCAGAAAATTGCCATGTCGTCCGCTCTTTTTTTTCGTCAATCTGCGCAAAGTTTTTTCAAAATGCCGTATCTTTGCAGCCGTGAGCATCAAAGTCAAGCAACAGATTGCATCCCGAGTGCTGTTGGCAGTGTTCCTGCCGATGCTTTTGCTGTCGTCGCTCCACACCCACCCCGTGCAGCCTTCGTCCGCCGATGAAGAGTGTGCGGACTGCGTACAACACCACTGCACAGGCCATATCGGCCAGCTGGGCGCAACGATGCACGAATGTGTGCTCTGCCAATTTCTGTCGCTACCGATGGTGGTGGCTGCTGCGGCGGTGATCCACACGTTTTTTGTATGTACGCGAAGCCGCGTTCAATACCGTCCGGCGCTTCCCGCGCTGACATTGGGCGCCGTCGCAGTGCGAGGTCCTCCCGCTGTCTGAGCACCTCCCCCCGACGGCGTTTCCTGCGCCCGGGCATACAATTCAATTACAACAACACTTCATTTTTAAACGATTACAGAATGAAAAGACTCTTTTTCGTTCTGTCGTTGTCGGGTGCATGCCTGACAGCGACAGCACAAGACAGCATAGCAAGTCCTCAGCATCAACACGCTTTGGACTCTGCCGACATCTTCTATCGCCACATGCAGCTGAACGAGCTGACCGTGACCGGCGTCACGGGCAATACGAAGCTCAAACACGCCACGGCGCCCATCACCGTTGTCAATGCCAAGGATCTGCGCGCCATTGCCTCAACCAACATCATTGACGCCATTTCCCGCCAGCCCGGCATGGACCAATTGACCACCGGATGCGGCATTTCCAAACCCATCATCCGCGGATTGGGCTACAATCGCGTGGTGGTGATGAGCGAAGGCGTACGCCAGGAGGGCCAGCAATGGGGTGACGAACACGGCGTCGAGGTAGACGGCGGCAGTGTTCACTCCGTGGAGATCCTCAAAGGCCCCGCCTCCCTGATGTACGGCTCCGACGCCATGGCCGGCGTGGTCATCCTCCACAGCCGCCCCATCCTGCCCGAGGGCGAGCTGCGCGGCAGTTTCTCGTCCGAATACCAGACCAACAACGGCCTCATGGGCTATTCGCTCAACATGGGCGGCAACCATCACGGGCTGGTGTGGGACGGCCGCTGGAGCGGCAAGAGGGCCCACGCCTACTGGAACAAGTTCGACGGCTACGTGCCGGGCTCGCAGTTCAAGGAGATGTCGGGCCGGGCGATGTTGGGGCTGCAGAAGCAGTGGGGCCACTCGCGCCTCATCGGCACCGTATTCCACCAGACGCCGGGCATCATCGAGGGCGAACGTGACCCGCAGACAGGCGATTTGACCCACGCGGACGACTGGCGCGGACACAGTTACGACAAATGGCTGCCCTATCAGCAGGTGCGCCACTACAAACTGGTGTGGGACAATGCCGTCAACTTCTCCCACGGCACGCTGAAGGCCGTCGTCGGCTATCAGCAAAACCGCCGTCAGGAATATGAGGAAGCCCATCACCACGAGCACGATGGCGAACATGAGGAACACGAACACGAGCACGAAGGCGAACAAGAGGAGCACGAACACGAGCACGGCGGCGAAGACGAGCCGGCACTGGACTTCAAACTCCACACCGTGACTTACGACCTGCGCTATCTGACCCGCGATTTCAGCGGGTGGAAGCTCTCCGGCGGCCTGCAGGGCATGTGGCAGAAGTCCCTGAATCTGGGCGAAGAGTTTCTCATCCCCGCCTACAACCTGTTCGACATCGGCGTCTATGCCACCGCCAGCAAGCAGCTCCGGCGCTGGACGCTCAACGGCGGCGTGCGCCTGGACCACCGTCATCTCCACGGAGAAGCGCTCGAAGAAGACGGCGCGATGCGCTTCACGGACTTCAGCCGCAACTTCAACGGCGTGACGGGCAGCGTGGGCGCCGTGTGGAATGTGAACGACCACCTGAACCTGCGCTTCAACACGGCCCGAGGATTCCGTGCGCCCAACATGAGCGAACTGGGCTCCAACGGCGCACACGAAGGCGCCCTGCGCTACGAAATCGGCAATCAGCAGCTGGATCCCGAATACAGCCTGCAGTTTGACCTCGGCCTCGATTTCACTTCGCGCTATGTGTCGGCCCAACTGGCGCTTTTTGCCAACCTCATCGACAACTACATCTTCCTCAGAGGTGAGGGCCGCGAGCTGGACGACCGTCCCGTCTACAGCTACACGCAGGGCGACGCCCGTCTGCTGGGCTTTGAGGCCGGCGTGGACGTGCATCCCATCCATTCGCTGCACTTCGAGAACATCTTCTCCTACGTCGACGCCCGCCAGCCTGACCAGCCCGAAGAGACGAAATATCTGCCCTACACCCCCGCCCCGCGCTGGACGTCCAAGATCAAGTGGGAAATCCTCCACCACAGCCATCCCACGATGGGCGCCCATGCCCGCCACACACATCACGCCAAGGGGCTCTCCGCCGACAACCTCTACATCGCTGCGGGGATGGACTACTACCTGAAGCAGAGCCATGTTTACAGCCTGGACGACACCGAGACGGAAACGCCCGGCTACGTGCTGGTCAACCTCTCGGCCGGCACCGACCTGACCTGGAAAAACAAAAAGATTGCCGAGCTCTGCATCGTGGCCGACAATCTGCTGAACGAGGCCTATCAAAGCCATCTGAGCCGACTCAAGTATGCCGACGTCAACAGCGTCACCGGCCGTCAGGGCGTCTACAACATGGGACGCAACATCAGCATTAAACTCGTGGTGCCCGTCAACATTTTTTGACGGGCCACCCCGGGCCCGGCCTCACGTCAGCCCTGCGGATTGCCCTCCAGCTCCGTAAATCTTGCGAATTTGCGCCCGTCGCGCTCAATGGTCTCAAAGAACATCTTCTCGGGACGCACCCACCAGCGGCCTTCGCCGTAGAGCGCCTGATACACCACCATGCGCTCCGTCGTCTCCGAGTCGAAGGCCGTGCCGACATAGCGATAGTGCCCGCCCTTGAAGTGACGGAAATAGCGCACGCCGTCTGTAGGCTGCGGGAAGGCCTCGAGCATCTGCTCTGCCAGAGGCACGTACCACTGCCGCACCTCCTCGGCCGTCGGGGTGTGCGCACCGGGGAAATGAAACGAGCGGCTGTAGTGCTCCAGAAACTGCGGCTCGAAGCGGGCCAGCGTGTCCTGTTCGCCGAACAGACCCCACACGCGGTCACTCCAGTACGGATTGCAGCAGTCAAACTGCACGGCTTCCGCCTCCCGGAACTCCTCTATCAGCGCCTCATCAACGGTGAAGCGCTGATTGCCGTCGCGGCGGGGCGCTTTGTATTCATGCTCGCCGAGGCGCTGGCCGAGGAACTCCGTCATCCGGAAATGCGGATTGCCCAAAAGGGCCGGAATGCCGAGCACGGGCGCCAGCATCTGAGCGTAGAACGAGCCGCAACTGTTGCCAACGAGCAGATCCGGGCGCTCATGCTCGCAAAGCGACCTGATTACCTCCAAGGCCTCCCGGGGATGCTGCGGGAGGTCGGGCGTCAACACGGAGGCTCTGCCCTCGAAAGCCTCACACAGGGCTCGGGCCGGCGTGCATTGACCGCTGGCAAAGAAGCCGTGCAAAAACAGAATCTTTTTCACTTAACCCAACGCTTTTCTTTGCAAATGTACAAAAAAATATCCTTTTTTCTGCCGCCCTCAGGATTTTTTTATACCTTTGCAACACGAAACACCCATCAAACACTATGAACTTTTCAAAGATTCGGACATTCATTGCCTTTCTCTGCACTGCATGCTGCATCTGTGTCACCACGTCCTGCTCAGGCTCTGACAACAACGCCCCCGTCAGCCCGACGGACGACACTAGCCGCTTCGTCACCCTCTCCGAAGCCATCCCCGACGCCATTTTGGAGATACGCTACTACAGCACCTACAATTTCGTCGGCGCCCGCATCGACGGCTACGAACAGCCCGTCGCCCTGCTGACCAAGGAAGCCGCCAAGGCGCTGAAGGCCGTGAGCGATGACGTCATCAGCCAGGGCTACCGCCTGAAAATCTACGACGCCTACCGCCCGCAGAAAGCCGTGGACCACTTTGTGCGCTGGGCCGAAGACCTCAACGACACCGGGATGAAGCCCTATTTTTACGCCGACCTGGACAAGGGCGTGCTCTTCGAGCGGGAATACATCATGGCCAAGAGCGGCCACACACGCGGCTCCACGGTGGACCTGACGCTGTTCGACATGACCTCGGAGAAGGAGCTTGACATGGGCGGCACCTTCGACTGGTTCGGCCCCGAGAGCCATCCCGACTTCTGCGGCGATCCCGAGAGCGGCACCTACACAGGGGAAAACAGCCAGAGCCCTGCCGGCCGCAGCATCACCCCCGAGCAGTTTGCCCACCGCATGATTCTGCGGCGCGCCATGCTCAAACACGGCTTCAAGCCCTTCGACACCGAGTGGTGGCATTTCACGCTGGCCGACGAGCCCTTCCCCGACACCTATTTCACCTTTCCGGTGCGGCAGATTGAATAAACCCGTTTTATCGTGTGAGTTAACTCGATCGATCGTTTGAGTTAACTCACACGATGATTTGAGTTAACTCAGCTTTTTGGGGGTACTTCCCGACCCCACATTTCTTCCTCTCTTTTTTGGTAGCTCTTCCTGACGCGAATCACCAGGCGGTCGTCAATGGGCCGTATCTCGAGCGCGGCAGCCGAGATCCAGTTGACATACTCCAGACGGACGTTGAGCGCATCGTCGCGCCAGGCATAGCTGCCGGCCACATAGAAGGGACCCTGAAGGCCCTTGAACTTCTGGCGCGCGTTCATCGAATAGAGCGGATAGGCGGCGATTTCGCTGGTCAGCCACTCTCCGTAGCCGAGAGAGAGGCTGTAGCGCCTCCCGTATTTGTCCAGCACCTTCATCTCCATGCGCCCGTCGTGCTGCTCAAAGGAGAGGGTCTTCCAGCCGAACTCGTTGGCGGTGAACTCATACACGCGGCCCTCCATCTCCTTCATCATCGACAGCGTATCGGTCCCCTCAGGAGTCAGATAGCGGTACGAAGCCATCTTCTCCTTCAGGCGCTCGGACTCCTCACTCTGCTCCAGAGGCTCGTCGCTGAGATGTGGCAGCAGCTCTTCCCAGACCAGATGCAGCTGCGGGGCAATGGCGCACTCGGTGATGGCCACCACCATGTCCTGCTCCGGCATCACGAGGATGTACTGCCCCAGCCTCCCGTCGGCGCAATAGGCCCTGCGCGGCGTGCAGCTCCACATCTGATAGCCGTAGAATTTCGTGCGCCGGTGGTTGACGGGAATCTGGCGCTTCATCATCTGATGCACCCACGATTCGGAGACCAGCTGACGGGCGCCCCAGCGCCCCTTTTGCAGCAGCAGCTGCCCCAGCTTCGCCATGCTCTCACACTGGATGTGCAGACCCCATCCGCCCACATTGTAGCCCTCGGGACTCTCCTCCCAGCCCACCTCGGTGATGTTCATATACCTGAAGAGGTGCGCCTTCAGATAGTCCAGCGTCTTCATCCCCGTGACGCGCTGCAGTATGGCAGAGAGGAGATAGGTGCACAGCGAGTCGTATTTGAAGATACGGCCGGGCGTTTTGACCGGCTTCGAGAGAAAAGCCCGCGTCCAGTCGCTGCACTCCGCACGGAGATGCTCGTCGGGAGCGATGCCCGAAGCCATGATGAGCAGATCGCGCACGGTCATCGAAGCCAGCTCCGGCGACATCAGCTCCAGCTTGTATTCCGGGAAGAAGGTGACGACACGGTCGGTGACGCGCAGCTTGTGCTCGTCCACGGCCAGACCGACGGCCACGCTGACGAAGGTCTTGGAGCAGGAATACATCGTGTGTCGGTATTCCGCCTTCCAAGGCTCGGGATAGACCTCGGCGATGACCTTGCCGTGGCGCAGGATCATCACACTGTGGATGTTGGTCCCGGGCGCTCCGATCAGCGTGTCGAGCAGATGGGCGACAACAGCCGACGGAATGCCCTGCTCCTCCGGCGTGGAGCGCGGCAAATCGCCCACCTGACTCCAAGCCGTCGCGCACGACAGCAGAAGCACCGCGACCCAACGCATCGTCTGTCTCATCTTCGGATGTCTTTTTTGCTTTACTTAAACAGCTTCTGAGCCATCTGATACAAGCTGCGGCGCCAGGTGAGGAACTCGTGTGCCGTACCTTCGGACACGTAGCCCTCGGCATTGAAGCCGGCAGCCTTCAGGTCGGCCACGGCCTTGAGCGCGCGGTCGGGAGATTCCTTCTCGCCGCAGCTGATGCAGAT
>JAEEGG010006801.1_pt1 | contig 26699 bp, 18 predicted proteins | sample 9134161 | NCBI WGS metagenome assembly JAEEGG01 (sample SAMN16246543, study PRJNA631951) | gut metagenome | biome: gut microbiome; feature: rumen; material: CR-attached | host: Bos | place: Iran: Karaj | collected 2018-10 | reverse complement strand
GATATTACCCTTCTGATCCTGCCCGAGAACGATATCCACGCCGGGGATATCGGCCACTACACCCGGCTGCAGCTGTCCGTAGCAGCCTGTAACCACGATATAGGCATCGGGATTCTCACGAACTATCTTGTGGATTGCCTGACGGCACTTCTTATCGGCCACCTCAGTAACCGAGCAGGTATTAATTACGCAGATATCGGCCTTCTCACCCTTGACGGCCTTATGCGCGCCGGCCTCGATAAGTTGACGCATAATGGTCGATGTCTCCGAGAAGTTGAGTTTGCATCCCAGAGTGTAGAAAGAGGCGCTGCGGCCTACAAGTGTGAGTTGGTTTCCCATTCCTTTGCGAAATTAGCAAAATAATGGATAAGAAAAGAGGATGTCCCAAAAGAACATCCTCCTCTTATCTGTGTGTTACAGAATTCTATTATTCAGCAGCCTCAGCTACAACCTCGAAAGTAACCTCAGCCTTAACCTCCTTGTGAAGGTTGATGGTAGCGGTGTACTCACCGGCAGCCTTAACTGTCTCGGCTACGATTGCCTTGCGGTCAATCTCAAAGCCCTTAGCAGCGAGAGCCTCAGCAACCTGAGCAGCACCTACGCCACCGAAAATTGTGCCGTCCTCGTTAACCTTAGCAGAGATGCTAACCTTAACGCCGTTCAGCTTAGCAGCCAGAGCCTCAGCATCAGCCTTGATCTTGGCGAGCTTGTGAGCGCGCTGACGCTCGTTCTCTGCCAGTACCTTCTTAGCTGACTCTGTAGCAATAACAGCCTTTCCCTGGGGAATCAGATAGTTACGACCGTAACCGTCCTTAACCTTTACTATATCGTTCTTGTATCCAAGACCTGCAATATCTTCCTTAAGTATAATCTCCATAGTTATTTCCTTCTTTAAAGATTATTACTTCATCATATCAGTTACATAAGGCAGAAGAGCCAAGTGACGTGCTCTCTTTACGGCCTGAGCCACGCGACGCTGGAACTTGAGTGAAGTACCGGTGATGCGACGGGGCAGAAGCTTACCCTGCTCGTTAAGGAATCTCTTGAGGAACTCAGGATCCTTATAATCGATATACTTGATACCTGCCTTCTTGAAACGGCAATATTTCTTCTTCTTGATATCCTGAGTCTGAGGTGCAAGATATCTGATCTCTGATGTCTGCTCTGCCATAATTATGCCTCCTCTTGTTTAGACTGTCTAAGACTTCTTCTCTTTGCTGCGTATTCAGCTGCGTACTTGTCCTGCTTGATGGTCAGGAAACGGATGACGCGCTCGTCACGACGGAAGTTAACCTCCAGTTTCTCTACGACTGTAGGCTCAGCATTGAATTCGATAAACTCATAGAAGCCGGTTGACTTCTTCTCAATGGGATAGGCCAGCTTACGCATGCCCCAGTTCTCTTCATTGACAATCTCTGCGCCCTCGGCTGTGAGAATGCCCTTGAATTTCTCTACCGCTTCCTTCATCTGAACATCAGATAAAACGGGAGTCAAAATGAAAACGGTTTCGTACTGATTCATTTGTTTTTAATTATTAAATAAATAGCGTTTGCAAAAATGCGGATGCAAAGGTACAAAAATTTTTAACCCCAGCAATCTTTTTCAGATAAAAACAAAATTATTATCAGCTATACGGATTATGTAAAACCTCACTTTAACAATCAATTGCTAATGCAAAACAGAAAAAACAGCGTAATGTTTCATTTTTCGGATAAAAACCATTTATTTTGCAGTCAGAGAAAAACAAACAAAAAACAATATAACAATGAACAGCTTTACAAAGTATTTGGGAGCCATAGTGGTAATACTTGGTGCTATCCTGCTTATTTGCAGTTTCTTCCTGGGCTGGAACAGCTACAACGGCGTCCAGATAGGTGCCTTGGTTATCATGATTGCAGGTCTGCTGCTGCATATCTTCCTGGGCAAGAAGGCATAACGCCATCATCCCGAACAAAACCAAAAGAGATGGACCATTTGAATGTGGCCCATCTCTTTTTTATATCTCAACGGCGGGATTTCCTGGGTTTAGTCACGGTTCGCGAGGCTTTGCGGCCGTTCACCTTCTCCTTACGTGCCGATGATTTCTCCTTGCGGACCGGTTTCTTGTCCTTACGTTTGGAGGGCTTGGACTCACTGCGTCCTGCGCCACGACGGGGCTTGCCGTCATCGCTGCGGAAAAACTGACGCCAGTCTCCGCTTTCAAAGTCGTGCCAGAAATCATCATCCTGGGCCGCCATCGGGACCTGAGGAGCACGCTGGGCAGTGTGACGCTCTATCCTGTCTTTTGATTTTGGCCTCACTTCACGATTAGACTTTTTTTCCTTGACAGGCTTTTCTTCTCTACGAGGCTTCTCTTCCTTAAGGGGCTCACGTTCCCTTACAGGTTTCTCCTCCCTCTGCTCACCATCCTCCGAGCGGGTCTCGGCAACCTCCACATTCACCTCGCGGCCCTTGTAGTTCACGCCGCTCATGCCCTCTATTATCTCCTCGGTGAACTCCTCGGGGCACTCAAAGAATGAAAAGTTCTGCATCAGGTCTATACGGCCCACATCCACGCGTCCGGCCACGTTGCGGTTGAGCATCTCAATTATATGGACGGGCTGCACATGATCCTTCTTACCTATGTTTATAAAGAAACGCGTATAGCCCTTCTGCGCACGGCGGCGGTCTTTTTTCTTGCGTTTCTCCTCATCGGCATCACGGCGGGTAACCTCCTCCAGCTCCGGAGCATCCTGATAATAGCGCACAAAACGTCCGAACTCACGGGTCACTATACGCTTTATGATATCGTTCTTGTCCATCCAGTCCAGACGGCGGAATATCTCGGGCAGGAAACCTTCAATCTGCTCCTCGTTAACCTGGATACGCTCCAAGTCATCAATCACCTTATAAAGCTGTTTTTCGCAGATTTGGGTTCCGGTAGGCATAGTTCCCTGAACGAATGTCTTACCTATGGCTTTCTCTATGAAACGGATCTTGCCTTTCTCGCGCAGGTTCACTATCGATATTGATGTTCCCGTCTTGCCTGCCCTGCCTGTACGGCCGCTGCGGTGCGTGTAGTTCTCAATGTCATCGGGCAGACCGAAATTTATGACATGAGTAAGATTGTCCACATCAAGGCCGCGGGCTGCCACATCGGTTGCCACCAGAAGCTGCAGCTGATGCTTGCGGAACTTGTTCATGGTCAGGTCACGTTGCGCCTGTGAAAGGTCGCCGTGCAGTGAATCGGCATTGTAGCCGTCCTGCATCAGCTTGTCGGCAATCTCCTGCGTTTCCAGTCGGGTACGGCAGAATATGATTGCGTATATGGACGGATAGTAGTCAACAATACGTTTCAGAGCCAGGTACTTGTCCTTGGCGTGAACCATATAATAGACATGGTTCACGTTCTCGGCTCCCTCGTTACGTGTGCCGATGACAATCTCGCGGGCATTATTCAGGTATTTCTGTGAAATGGCCTGAATCTCCTTACTCATGGTGGCCGAGAACATGAGCATCTTGCGTTCTACTGGGACCGATGACAGAATCTTCTCCAGATCCTCTGAGAATCCCATGTTGAGCATCTCATCGGCCTCGTCAAGTATTACTGTGCGTATGGTTTCCAGACTTACCACACCGCGTTCCATAAGGTCTATCAGACGTCCCGGAGTAGCCACAATCACATGTGCGCCGCGCTTGAAGTTACGTATCTGATTCTCAATGGATGAACCGCCGTACATAGGGATAACATGCAGGCCCTCAATATAATGGGAGAAATCGGCCAGATCGCTGGCTATCTGCACGCAAAGCTCACGTGTGGGGCTCAATATAAGGAACTGGGCGTTACGGCTATCCACATCGGTACGCTGAATCACAGGTATGCCGTATGCCGCTGTCTTGCCCGTTCCGGTCTGCGCCAGAGCCACCACATCGCCGCTACCCTCCTCCAGAAGATACGGTATGACCGCCTCCTGCACGGGCATGGGGGTCTCGAATCCCAACTCTTCAATTGCCTTGAGTATCCGGTCCGATACCCCAAGTTCGCGGAAAGTACTCATCAAAATGAAACGGAAATCAGTTAAGTGTCACGCTCTGCTCGCCTATCATCACGCCGTCCACGAACAGATAAGCGGTGTATGTGCCGGCACTCAGGTATTCCTCCACATCCCAGTACATGGTTACCTCCTGCTGCTCGCCGGTATATTCAATGTACTTCTTGGCGGAATATTCAAGATTAACGTTCTCATAACGGAACGTGTTGCTCCTGTCCTTTACCAGAGGCTCACCATCAGGTTTTGTAATACGCAGATAAACTGTCTTCTCACCTGTCTGGACGGTAATGTTCTTGACTATGGTGAAGTTTACCTTGATCTGCGTAACGTTCTTAACCTTCTTCTCCTCCTTATTACGCTTGTTGAGTGGAGTTACGGTGATGGCGGCAGCATCCAGCTGTGATGCAAGAGCCACCTTCTCCTCGGCCTTCTCCTTTTCGACGGTAAGTTTTTCAACCACCCTGGTCTGCTCCTGATACTGTTGGCGCACGCGGGTATTCTCCTGTGCCAGTTTCTTGTTAATCTGGTCAAGAGAGTCTATCTGCCTTACATATGAACGCATCACTTCACGTACGGTAGCCAGCTCCTTCTTGAGCCTGGTAATTTCGGCTGCATTGGTAGCCTTGGTCTGGCGCAGTTCCTCCAGAAGCTGCTGTGTACGCTGTTTTTCCTTATCCAACTGGCGTATCAGGGAGTCGTTTGACAGATGCCTCTGCATCTCGTCATACTGGACGGCAAATCCGGAGTATTCATTCTCCATCTCCTCCTTCTCAATCTCAAAGAGCTGGGTCATCTCCTCTATCTCACGACCCTTGTCCTGTCCGTCCTTGAACAGATATGCTACAGCCCCGACCAGCAATACAATTGCCACGATGGCTATAATAAGCCCGGTCTTACCGGATTTTTTTTTCTCTTCTTCCATTTACTTCTTGAGAGCGGCCATGCTCTCCTTTATGGTTGCAATCTTCTGAGTGGCATCGGCCTGCTTCTTGCGCTCGTTCTCTACTACGGCGACAGGTGCGTGTGCCACAAAGTTCTGGTTCTGCAGCTTGGCGTTCACACCTTTGAGGAATCCCTCCAGGTGCTCCAGCTCGGCCTGCATCTTCTTAAGCTCGGCCTCCACGTCAATCAGTCCGCCCAGACGTACTGCATACTCCTGGGTTCCTATCATGAATGCGGCTGTGCCCTCGCTCTTGGCAGCAACTACTACAATATCATCCAGTCCGGCCATCTTCAAAACCACGCTGTCAAGCGCTGCAAGCGGGTTTGCACCCACAGCCTCAACAGTAAGCGGCTCACGCGGGCCTATGTTCTTGGCCTTGCGCACCGAGCGGATCTCGGTAACAATCTGTTTTGCATCCTCAAACTGAGCCAGAAGCTTGGAATCGGCCTTACCCTTTACCAAATCAACTATAGTCTGGTTCATTATGCTCTCGCCGTCCTTGCGCTCACGTACCGCATGCCAAAGCTCCTCGGTTATGAACGGCATGAAGGGATGCAGCAGCATGAGCAGCTGCTCAAACATCTCAAGTGTGGCAGCGTATGTCTTTGAGTCGATAGGCTGGCCATATACCGGCTTGATTATCTCCAGATACCAGCTTGCAAACTCGTCCCAGAACAGCTTATAGACAGCCATCAGGGCCTCGCTGATGCGGTACTTTGACATCAGGTCATCCATCTCGGCAGCCGTGCTGTTCAGCTTGCTGCGGAACCACTCCACTGCTACCTTTGCGCTCTCGGGCTGCTCAATATCGGATACGGTCCAGGTCTGTGTAAGACGGAACGCATTCCATATCTTGTTGTTGAAGTTACGTCCCTGCTCGCAGATAGCCTCATCAAACGGTATGTCATTACCTGCGGGAGCTGATAACATAAGTCCCATACGAACGCCATCTGCACCATACTGCTCAATCAGGCCTATGGGATCAGGTGAGTTACCCAGTGATTTACTCATCTTACGGCCCAGCTTATCGCGGACTATGCCGGTAAAATAGACGTTGCGGAAAGGCATATCGTGTCTGTACTCGTAACCCGACATGATCATGCGGGCCACCCAGAAGAATATGATATCCGGGCCGGTCACAAGGTCATTTGTGGGATAGTAGTACTTGATCTCCTCGTTATCGGGGTTGTTGATGCCGTCAAAGAGGCTGATAGGCCAGAGCCATGAGCTGAACCATGTATCCAGCACATCCTCATCCTGACGCAGGTCGGCTGCTGTAAGAGAGTTATCCCCACTCTTCTGGCGTGCCAGTTCAACTGCTTTATCGATTGTCTCGGCAACCACGAATCCGCCCTTTGGCATGAAGTAAGCCGGGATGCGGTGTCCCCACCAAAGCTGACGGCTTATGCACCAGTCCTTGATATTCTCCAGCCAGTTACGGTAGGTGTTCTTGTACTTGGGCGGATAGAACTTGAGCTCGTCGTTCATTACAGGAGGCAGAGCCATATCGGCAAAATGCTTCATCTTGAGGAACCACTGCATTGAGAGCTTGGGCTCAATAACGGTATCCGGATTGCGCTCACTGTAGCCCACCTTGTTGGTGTAGTCCTCCATTTTCTCCAGCAGACCGGCGACATCCAGGTCTATGGCAATCTGCTTCTTTACGGCAAAGCGGTCCATGCCTATGTAAAGGCCGGCCTTATCGCTCAGAGTGCCGTTGTCGTTGAATATGTCGATGGTCTCCAGGTTGTACTTCTCACCCAGCATATAGTCATTGACATCGTGAGCGGGAGTAACCTTAAGGCAACCGGTACCGAACTCTATGTCAACATAATCATCCTCAATTACAGGAATCACGCGGTTAACCAGAGGTACAATAACCTTGTGGCCCTTCAACCAGCCGTTCTTGGGATCGGCGGGGTTGATGCACATTGCGGTATCACCCATGATGGTCTCGGGACGTGTGGTGGCCACCACTGCATAATAACCCTTGGCATCCTTGTGAACTATCTCACCCTCAGCGCCGGTAGGCTTTACGGTCTCCTGGTCTGCAACGTAGTACTTAAGATAGTACAGCTTGCTGTGCTCCTCCTTATAGACCACCTCCTCATCACTCAGAGCGGTCTGTGCCTTGGGATCCCAGTTTACCATACGTACGCCGCGGTAGATAAGACCCTTGTTGTAGAGGTCAACAAACACCTTGATTACGCTCTCTGAGCGCAGGTCATCCATGGTGAATGCGGTGCGGTCCCAGTCACAGCTGCAACCCAGACGGCGCAACTGCTTCAGAATAATGCCTCCGTGCTCCTCTTTCCAGGCCCACGCGTGCTTGAGGAACTCATCACGGGTCAGATCAGTTTTCTTTATTCCCTGGGCGGCAAGCTTGGCCACAACCTTGGCCTCGGTAGCGATTGATGCATGGTCGGTTCCTGGTACCCACAGGGCGTTCTTACCCATCATGCGGGCGCGGCGCACCAGAATATCCTGGATGGTGTTGTTAAGCATGTGACCCATGTGCAGCACTCCGGTCACGTTTGGTGGCGGAATGACTATGGTATAAGGCTCACGGCCGTCGGGCTCTGAGTGAAAAAACTTGCCATCCTCCCAGTACTTGTACCACTTACCCTCCACATCGGCAGGGTTGTATTTGCTTGCTAATTCCATAAAGAAATACCTCTATATCTAAATTGGGTGCAAAGGTACTCTTTTTTTCATATTTAGAGAAAACTTGAAGGATATAGTATCCAAAACTACGGCCCTTTCAGGGCCTATCCCTCCCAAAATCAAGATTTTGGGCCCCTCCCTCTGACGCGCCGAGGGTGGCGACGGTTTTGGATACTATATCCTTCAAGTTTTTGCTCGCTTAGAAACTTTTTTTCTATCTTTAGAAATCCTTGTCCAAAACGTACGGCATGCCGGAGGCAGTGATGCCGGCGCCGCTTACGTTGAAGCGGGTGCTGTATGAGTTGTTGTAGAACTCTATCTCGGCGCGGCCGTTCTCGTCGGCTATCACATTGGGATTCCAGTAGAGGGTGCGGCGGTAATCGGCATCGCCCACAACGGCACCGTTGGGATATTCGGGAGAATAGAATTCATAACTGTGGCTGAAGCCCTGCATGGTGGTGACCCTCTTGCCCAAATCAAAACGTAAAGAGCTGTCGGTCATTGTGTGATTAGGCTTTAGCTTTATGTCCATGAGTACTATCTTCTTGCTGAAGTTTCCCGTCCTGTTGGCCATTTCATTGGGCACAGCGCTGTAACGCTTAAGATAGTTCAGGTATTCCGGTGCGTAATCCGCTATCTCTGACATACTGTGCAGGTCATCAAATATCAGGATGCTCTCTACATCCTGCGTGTCAATGCTCCACGGACGCGAGTATTTTCCGCTTGTGTAGAAGCCCCTGTCATCATGAACATAACATGTTACAGGATGGCCGTTAATCTGGAAATAGTTATTCTCCCTTATATAGACATTTCTTTCCGCCCTTATTTCCTGACTACCGTATGTATATGTAAAAGGCGAGTAAAGGCCACTACCTGCTGTAATATTCGCCCAATCAGGATTCATAAACGCACTGGGTTCATTGTTGTAATAATGTGTTTCATGCAAACTGGCATTATCATAAAAAAAACTTTCAGGAAGTCCAAACGAAGCTGCTCGTACATCCACAGGGTACCACACAGAGTATCCCTTGTCTATAAGGTAGCCGGAGACATCGGTCGAATAGTTGCCCAGGTCCAGTTCCATATCCACATCCTTCTCTACATCATAGGACTTGAAGGTGAAATAATCCACATACTTGCGCTCGCCGTCAATTCTCACCACAGGCAGCGTTATGCCCTCGGACTCGTTTATAACGGCAGGGAAGTCAAAGAGTGTGGCGCCAGGTTCGGCTGCTGCAGTCTGGGCGGTGGGAATCCTTACAGACCAGCCTGGCAACAGTTCCTGCTTACTTAACACCCTTGCCGCAGGCAGCTGGGCGCGCTGCAGGTGTATCTTGGCCCTGGGCTCAGTAACATCCTTGGCTTTGGTAAGACGCATAGTCAAATCCACCTTACCATAAAAATCCTGCATGTCGAACCCGAAATAGCCGTTCTTGTCTGTAACGGCCTGTCCGTATTCCACATACTCACCGTCCTTAGGCGACAAGGCCACATAAACCCTTATGTTATCCATGGCACGGTCCCTCAGGATACGGTTGGTCATTATCATTCCGTTCAGGCTCAGGCCGGTCTCCATACGGCGTGTCTCCTGGAACACCTTGTTGTCGGTCATATACTCCCAGTCATATCGCTCCCAGCCCTGTACCATGCACAGCAGATCCAGGTTACGCAGGTGCTGTTTATCCGATGACTCAAAGTAGTATGACGGATTATGTATGAAACCCTTAAGATCTGATGTAAGCAGGAAATCGGTAAGCAGGTTATCGGCATACTGTGTGCCGTAGTCGCCAGCATCGCGTACCGATATGCAGAAACGGTCGCGTATAGGCTTACCGTCCTTACTCTTAAGCTGGAAAGAGAGATGCATCTTGCCAAACGCGTCATAACGCTTCTTGTCTGTCTTAACGTCTATTACAGGCGCAACATACTTAAGGTTCCCGTTATATACGCTGCGCGCTGCCAAGACTTCACCCTGGTCCGTGAAGAGCACTATCCTGCATACGCCCGCAGGCCATTTGTCTGTATCAAAAGAGAACGTGTTGCCAGTACCGTCCAAAGCCAGTTCCTTAAACATGACCAGTTCACCCCTGCAGGTTACGGTCATGCCTATGGTTCCCTCCTGACGTGAAAGCGAACGATTTACCTTAAGGCTGATGCTCTCCTTACGGTCATTCATATCGGCCATCATAGTGTAGCCGCTGTTTTGTGCTGCAGGCAGCTTTACCCTATAGTTCTTACCTCCGTATTCAAACGTGGCGTCAGCCTGTTTACGGCCTGGCGTGAAATCAAATGAGCCCATTCCTTCATGGCCGCTCTCTGCCACTACCTTGCTGCCGTCCTCCTGTACAACGGTCAGTTTGCCATTTATTCCGGCCCCGTTGCCGTCTGTGGCCTTGAACGCCACCCGGCACGGAAGGTCACGCACCATGTTGCCGCCCTCGGGGAAGAACTGTACGTTTACGGAATTCGCCTTATCCTGTGGCAGGCGTTTACGGCTGTAAGCGGTTGAGTCCCATAATATGACAGGATTGCTGTAGTTTCCCTCCTGCTCCGGAGTCTGATACACCGGCAGGACACGAGAGAATATTATGCCCGGATCAAAGTTAAGCATATACTGGGTGTATGCCCTAATCTCATAATATCCGCTGGGGTAAGGACGTACGCCGCGCAGTTCACGTGCCTGCTCTGTGGCGTAATCCACCAGTTGTATGCGACCGTCGGCCTGACCGGCCACAATCTTTAGTTTCTGCTGTTGCAGCAGTACACCGTCCGCTGACAGCAAATCCACATATAGCACACCGGATTCCGTACGGCCCAAGGTTGAAGACTTGACCACGAATGCCTTGAACCAGATGTCATCGCCCTCAAAATAGGCGGTGTTGTCAAACTGCAGATATACCTTCTCCTGCGGGAACAGCTGGTTGAACTGGTGAATGTTCCCGGCAAACCGCATCATAGCATCGCTATCGGCCCTAACCTGGCCAAGCGCCGCAATAACCGCAAAAGCAAACAGACAAGCCCTTCTCATAAGCAGAAAATCAACTGATTATTAAATCTCAAAGGTAAGTAAATAATAGCAATACGTCAAATCTCAAGCCCGTTTATTTACATATTCGGATCCCAGACCGGACGGATATGCCTTGCATATTCTCCTCCCAGCCCAGTCACAAAAATCATACTTCCGCCAACTGCATATCCATCATTATAGGAATCCGGAGTAAAATCAAAAGCCACAGGATAGCCATCTTCATATGTACTAGTCCAGAAACCACCTATTCCAATAACAAATGATACAGATATTTCTTTATCACCGATTCTACGTGTCATGCGCCAACCGCTTCCTCTCTTTTTGCCTTCAGTTGAAGATTCACTTCCTACACCCCAGGTATGGATAGTAGTATTATCTATTAACTCCTGAACCTCGGCTTTAGTAGGCATTCTCCATTTTCCACCCAGCATTATATGAGCAGCATCATATTCCGTATTCTTTATATCATCACCTATATTCATATAACTTTTGCTGGCTTCATCCCAGTACTCATACTGGCCCTTGTTTGCAGACACATTCCTATTTCCATTGAACATTTTCAACGATCCCCAACGAAAATACTGATAACCCTCATCCGATATCGCACGAACACCCGTTTCACCAAGATCGCATTGCGCCCACTTTATTCCGCTTGGCAGGTCCAAATCTATAATAAGCATCTCAGAAGATCTTGCAGAAAATGACTTCTCCGGCCCATACTTGTACGCATCGTTGCCATCCTGGTCTTTATACTTTACGTAAATACGGCAATAGTAACTGTTATCCGGTTTCACACCATATCCAGTCATGGTATATCGATTACTCCACTCTTCATAATACTGGACATTTCCATTAAGCGGTGTCAATGTAGATCCGGGACCTGCCACACCTCCCGATTTCTCCGATACCAGCAACCCGATTGTGCAACCGGATTCATCCAATTCATTCATTTCAACCTTTTCAAAAGTTACCAGAACACCCACATATAATCCGATACATTCATCAATAGCCTTAATCACCGGATTAAAACTGCCGGTAGTGAATGTAGATATGCTGCTGATTTTTCTTGTCTTTGAATCCTGACTCTGAAGAAACAGGCAATAGTCATACTCTGTTTCAGGATAAAGATTTGTTATAACGCCTTTATACTCATTGACCTGAATAACACCATTGGTAGATACAATGCAATCCGGATTGTCATTACCGTCAAGCCAGGACTTGAATTTAGATGCAGCATCATCTGACTTAGGGCAATAGAGCACGCCACTTTTACCCAGCGCAAGGTCAACCTTGGAAATACCATTGAACGAACCACTGATAGAAGCCGAAAAAGCAGTAGTCTTGACACTTCCTAACAGCACTTCATCCGAAGTCTCAACTTCCGGATCTCCCGGTTTATCAGCATCGCACGAAGCAAACAACAAAACAAACATCGCAAGTGCGATGAACATTTTTCTTTCCTTTCTATTCATACCATGTATATTCATACTGTTTCGCCCACAATAATAATAATAATAATACGAGACAAATTATTGACCGCAATATACAGGTTTATTACGGTAATGCCCCCACAAGGCATGGGACAAAAACGGGACAAATGGGATTTGTATTGAAAATGAGCGTTTTATTGCGCTAGCGGTTAGCGGAACAATTCAAAGAAATCGGGGTTAGACTTACCGAACCTGTACTTCCTTTTACGGATAGCTTCGGCTGTGACATTGCCAAACAGTTCTGCAATCAGTTCGTTCTTGAAACCAAGCGATGACAATATCAGCGTCAACGATTCCTCCTTATCCAAACCCGGATATTCCGTCTGCATATCAACAATGGAATCGCCGAATGACTGCTCCAATGCGGCCATCACAGAAGCCTTTTCTTCGGCACCCAGACTGGCGCCCGATGCAGCCGACAACAGGCTCTTATATTCAGTTGTCTTACGGAAATAATCACTTCCCGTCCTTAATCTATGCGCATACAGATTAAGCAATGCCATCCGCGCCTGCGGGTTGGTGTGCGACTGCTCCCTTACCTGCGTTTCCAGGATAGCGATACTCCCCTTGCGTATCTCCTGCTCCATGTTCAGAAGTTCCTGCTGCCTGCGGATAATCCTTTTCTTTTCCCTGTTCTTGAACAACATATAGGCCAGGAACGTCAAAGCCACAAGCAGCAGGATTGATGATATGCCAAGTATCAAGAAGCGTTTGTGCCTGTTATGCATCCTCTCCTCGGCCAGTTCCTGATTGTGTATAATCTGCAGGTCGGCAATATCCTTGGCATCAGTTTTCTCGACAATCCTTATGGAATCAGTCAACCGGGCGTAATAATCATGCCAATAGATGGCTTTATCCTGGTTGTTCATCATTATGGACACCCTTGCAAGTTTATTGGCCAGTATCTGCCTTCCGTACGGATATGTCGTGTTATCCATTGATTTCATATAATAACAGTAAGCAGAATCATAATTCTCTTTGGAGAAATAGAATGATGCCTTATACGCGTAACCCGCTTCTTCTGACAGAGTAAAGTCATCTTTAACACCTATAGTGAAATGCCTTTCCCCACTTCCTTCATACAATGGATCATCCAATTGGAATTCATGGACATATCTTTCATTTCTTACAACAATTGTATTGAATATGCTGTCTGAAACACGGTTCAGCCCAAGTTGAAACGCACAACTAAACAAATTGACGTTTGCCCAATAGGATGTGACAGAATCCTGCAGCCGGTCAGTATTGATCCTGCTGCACATAAGTTGTTCCATTGCCAAATTAAACATATTCCTGTTCAAGTATCTCTTACCCAACTCGTATTCAGTAAGCGCATAATACCGCACCAGAGTATCGGGGAACAGGTCCTTTGCCTTGATAAAAGCGTGTATGGCACCCAAGTCTTTTTTCATTCTGGTATAGACGCATCCTTGCGAGTACCAGGCCACAGCTGCCCGGTAACCTTTGTGTTGGGAACCATAATATTCTGTAGCAGTACGTATCAGGCTGTCAGATTTGAAACTCTTTTCATTCCTGTAGTCAACCAGAGACTTCAGCACCGCATACCAGGCACGTTCACTACGGGAAACAGGTTCGGACATAGAAGACAGTATGGAATCCGCCGCCTTAGGGTCAGTCTCCACCAACGACTCCACATGACGAAGGCTTCCGCGCCCGCCGCAGGAGGCCATCACCCAAGCACACGACACCGCTACCAGAAAACCTATCAACCTGTTATTACCCATATTTTTTCTGCGTATATCGGCAAAAATATGTATTCACCTATAAAAAAGCAAAAAGCAGATGGGACAAAAACGGGACAAATAAAAGAGAGTGCTTATGACGGCACTCTCCTTAATGGTTGGTAGGACTTACTTTTTTATATTACATATTGGGATCCCAGACGGGGCGGACCTTGCAGCTGGACAGCCGACCATAACGGCCCAACCAAATTGTATTGCCGCCACTACCGTTGCTGAAATAAAAACCATATGGATATGAATACGACGGATTATCAGTAGAAGCTGTGCCGCACCAGTAGTCCTCATTTCTTCTAAAACTGATGGAATTCTTGCTGGGGCCGGTCAAATCATGTACGTAAGTCTCCACATCATAATCATATCTTTCGCCGCCACTTATAATATAGTCTCTATAGGTGGTGTTCCTTGCTGTCTGCTTGGTGTTGGCAATAAGTTCCTCCACATCGGCCAGAGTGGGCAGACGCCATTTGCCCCCCAGCCTCTGGTGGGCCACATCATACCGGGTTCCGCTTATTTCGGTGCCTAAATCGGCATAGGTATTGGTAGCCTTGTCATAATGCTCATCTTCTGGATATACATATTCCCTATAACCCTCATCCTCGTTAAAGACAGCAACAATTTCTTGCATTGAGCCCCAATAAAAATAGGGCGCTGCATATGGACTGACTGAGAACTTGTAGTCACCCAGATCACACTTAGCCCACATTATGCCGCTAGGCAAACCCAGATCGACTGCCAGCTGGCTCGTTGTCATTGTGGAGAAACTGCCCTCCTGGCCATAAGCATAGGCATCGGCACCGCTGAGTGTCTTGTATCTGGCAAACGGACGGCAATAATAAGTACTGTCAGGCTTGACACCTGTGGCTTTTACAACCATCCTTTTGCTGAATTGGCCTGTATAGTCAAACATAAGCTGTGCGTTGCCGGCATCAAAACCCGATGTCTGTGACAGCATGACGCCTATGGTGCATCCTGCGGCATCGATTGTACTCATTGTGGCACTCACGATAGCCTCGGCATCTATGAAATGGATGTTTTCAAATTTCAATGCCTCAAAACCGGGATTGAAGGCAGTTGTGGTGAATGTACCTACTGCGCTTATCTCACGCACGCTGTTGTCCATGTTCTGCAGGAAAAGGCAGTAGCTGTATTCAGTTTCGGGGCAAAGACCGGAGATTGTGCATGTGTAAGAATCGCCCGCGAATGTTCCCTTTCCTGATATGCTGCAATCAGGGGTGTCATTGCCGTTCTTCCATGACTGGAATATCTGGGCGGCCTTATCTGTCTTGGGGCAATAGAGCACACCGTGTTTTCCTAACGCAATGTCGGCCTTGTTGATGTCGATGAATGTTCCGGTAACCTTTGCCGAAAAACTTGACGGGGTTATCTGACCAGCCGTTATTGGATCTGGCACCTCAATAACCGCGTCCGAATCTTTGTCACCGCATGATGACAGGAATGCTGCAAACATTGCCAAGGCAATGTAATTGATACTTTTTCTTTTTTCCATACTAACTGTTTTATTATTGACTATTAAAGAACTTCTGAAAACCAGGCAAAACGTCGAATAGAGTTTAGCAAATTTAGGATTTATATCAGGGATACTATAGGGAAAATCCCTAAAACTTAGGGGGAAAATCCCTAAAATCCTGCAACGTGGTTCCCAATTCTGTTACCACCTTGTGGTTAAAGCCCGTTAGCCTTCGCTTCGTTCCAGAGTGAGTCCATCTCCTCAAGGCTCATATCCTTAAGCTGCTTGCCCTGGTTTATTGCTGCCTCCTCCACATAGTTGAAGCGGCGGATGAATTTCTTGTTGGTGCGCTCTAAGGCGTCATCAGGATGGATCTTGTAAAGACGAGCTACGTTGATGATTGAGAACAGCAGGTCACCCAGTTCACTCTCAGCTTTCTCCTTATCGGAAGCTGCAATCTCATCCTTAAGTTCAGCATATTCCTCCTTGACCTTGTCAAGAGCACCGTCTGGCGTATCCCAGTCAAAGCCCACATGAGCGGCCTTCTCCTGGATGCGGAAAGCCTTGATGATTGACGGCAGGGCATCAGGGACACCGGCCAGCACACGCTTGTTGCCGCCTTTCTCCTTGAGCTTAAGTTGCTCCCAGTTCTGCAGAACCTGCTCCTCACCATTCACATTGGTAGTGCCGTAAATATGCGGGTGGCGGTAGATAAGCTTGTCGCAAAGCTTGTCGCATACGTCCTTTATGTCGTAATCGCCGGTCTCGCTGCCAATCTTTGCGTAGAAAACTACATGCAGCAGTACATCACCCAACTCCTTACAGATATCGGCCTTGTTGTCCTTCATGATGGCATCGCAAAGCTCAAAAACCTCCTCAATGGTATTCTGACGCAGTGAGTCATTGGTCTGGACACTGTCCCAAGGGCACTTCTCCCTAAGCTCATCCATTATGTCAAGCAGGCGCCCGAAAGCCTGCATCTGTTCCTCTCTTGTGTGCATAATCTACAGATAATAAGGTTACTTTGCGCGTACTTGGAAAGTAGTTACTGAATTGGGTGCTAAAGTGACGTTCAGTTGATAGCCTTTCACTTTGGGGAGATCGGATTCGGCCCAATGCTCGCCTCGGGAGAGCCTGCCGCTGGTGCGTATCTGACGCACCTGGCCTTTGAGTTTCAATCCTTCCATAGTGAATTCCACATCCTTAGGCTCTGCTGTAGTGTTGGTGCAGACCAGCGTAAGAGTCTTTTTTCTGCGGTCTTTTGCAGCCAGTACCTTACAGCCCGAATTGTTGTCTGTAGTGCAGTTTATTAGCGTGGCACCCGGACGGATGTAACGGCTGAACTGGCCGAAAGCATAGTATTTCTGGGTAAGCTGAATCTCTTCTGTATCGTGATTGGCACATGCTGTACCCCAGTAGCCGCCTTGTGTACGGATAGCTCCAAAGTCACGACGGCCGTTGTATCCATCCTTTGATATGTGGGTATCTATGACCTGCCACAACACCCAGGCCGAAGGCTCCAGCGCCTGGATGTCGGTTATTATCTTTTCGGCCAGCCAGAGCCCTGCACCCATCTCACCGGCGTTCTGTCCAGCGGTTCCGTTGCCGTCCACCTCACTCATCCACAGGTTTATCTTCTCGTCCTTGGCCAGCTGCCCCATCTCACGAATGCTGTTGGTTCCGTAGGTATGAACGCTTATGCGGTCTATCGATGAACGGGCGGCGGGAGTAAGGGAGCGGACCTCTCCTATCTGGTTGCCCGGATTTGTCTCATCGCTGGTGGTCAGGAGTATCTTTTTAAGACCATAACGGTTTAACGCCTGCCTGGTCAGGACCAGCAGATTTGATTGGGCCTCACCGGCATCGATATGGCATCCCTCCTGCTTGTTGCTCATGGCCGACCAGAAATTGGTATTGGGCTCGTTCATAGGTGACATACTCTTGACCTTCAGTTTCATATTGCGGGTCATATAGTTGGCCACATGTGCCATATACTCGGCAAAATCGTCATACTCGTCATCACGGATGTTATTCTCATCGGCTTTAGTGTTACCCGAAGAACAGCCGCTCACGGTCATAAAGTAAGGTGGCGAATTGGAGAATATCTCAATATATGCATCTTTTCCGGCTGCCTTTGAGGCTGCCATGAGCACATTGAGCTGGCGGGTATCGGCTTCATAGTCATATTTACGCTCTCCTGTGGCAGGGTCAATGTACATCCAGCCCGGCATATTGCTGTCAGTGCGGACAATATGAGTGTGCGACGGGTCATCGCCACCTCCTACGTTATAGCGCATTATGTTCAGGCCAAGTCCCTTATCGGCATCAAAGAACAGCTCGGCGCTCTTTGCTGTAAGCGTCTCGTTATAACCGATGCGGTTGGCCCACCAGCACAGACTGGTACCCCACCCTTCCCAACGTCCACCGTTGGTCTGGATGGCATTGTCCATTGAAACTGTAACCTTGATACTCTCAGCGCGGCCCGTAATGCACAACAGAGCCAGCACAACAAAAGCAATCTTTCTCATAATACTGCGAAGATATGCAATTCAACGGAATTAGACTAAGTAAAACACAACAAAAAAAGAGGAGCGGAAAATCCCGCCCCTCAACATAAATAAAGTTGATTCTACTCAAAATTTGAATGAGATACCGGCACGCAACTCAGGGAACCAGTTTGAATAGCCGGCTTCTGCCATTACTGCAAGATTGTCGGTAAAGAAGAAACGACATCCTACAAACTCATTCCACATTACGAAATTATCATCAGACTTGATATCATTATACTTATAGTTTGCAAAGCCAAAACCTACGCCAACTGCAGCATGAACCTCAAATTGCTCTGTTATGTTCAGTCCGTATGTTGCACGGGGAGTTGCACCGAAAGCTGTCCAATGGTTCTCTGACCTGAAATCTATTTCACCGCCAACGGTAAAATGTCCCTTCCACCACTCATCTACAAGTACATAGTCCAGTGAAACCGAACCACCAAAAGGCTGGACGCCCAGATTAGCATTAGCAATCATTGTGCCTTTTGACCACTGTGGAGCAAGTTCAGCCGATGCGCTGTACGAAACCGTTGCCAATGCGGCAATTGCCAGAATCTTTCCGAATCTTTTCATATTCCAATAAAGTTTAAAAGGTTAATTCCATTATCTTTTACAAAGGTAGTACTTTTTCTTTAATATGATACCTCCATAAGGCAATGTGCGCAGTCAAAACGCAAGCGGAAACGACGGCCGTCCTGAGAACGCAGGTAGAAAGGTTCCCTGACAGAAAGTAGGCCAATACCGTTCACGGAACTGAAGTCTGCACCGGCTTTGGCATTCCTGGAACATAGGCCAAGAGAATTCTTTATGCAATGGCGGCAGAACATTATCACACCGTTGTCCGGAGCAGTCTTCTCAAATGCGTCATCAACACTGGTTACACCGTGGTCCTGATAGAATGTCCTGGCCTGGGCGTTCATTACATTTCCCAGGTAGGTCAACTCCCTGACGGGGTACTCCATCTCCGCATCCTGTGCTTTTCCCTGTGCCGGACAAACGTATGATTCCATGCGGATACTCTCCAATTGGGCAGTCACCTGACGGCGCATATCAGACAATAAGGATGACGGTATAAACCGTTCTCCATCCAGATTCACCTCTATGGACTGAGCCTCAAAACGGGTTGCGCCCAGTTTGCTCAGCTGGGTACGGATATTGCTCTCCTGCGGCGAGCGTGCATCCTCCTTCTTCCAGTCAGATTCCACCGTTGCCACATTGCCATCCTCATCGGTAATACTCACCCGGTAACCGTGGGGTGTCTCATCAAACAGGATATCAACCCCTATCTTCCTTATGGCCGATTCCTTGGCCAGAGTCTTCTCAAATTCCTGGTCAAAGTTGCGGAAAACCCGGGTGCCAGCCTGTATGGACGGCATATCAGAGTTCTCCAGATAAAGGAATATTCGGCCGTTCTCCACTCGGTTGACACGGTATCCTTTCAGTTCTCCGTCCTGGCTCAAATAGCACAGACCGTCACCGTTATGAAAGGATTTGTTTCCGGTGATAGTAATGAAACCACGGCCTGTTATGCGCACCTGCCCCATCAACTCACCTATGGACTTGGGGGAATTTGGAGACCAGATATCTGCACTCCTGCCATGCAAGAAATAATCGGTGAATCCGCGGTTGAAGCTCTTGTTTACATCAGGCCTGAAAAGATGCTCACTGTGCCCCGATGAAGCGCGGCGGAACTCCTGTCTGCGTTCCAGTATCCTGTCCACCGCCTGGCTGTAAGCGGCAGTCACGTTCTTTACATATGACACCTCCTTTAGACGGCCTTCTATCTTGAACGAGCAGACACCTGCGTCCATAAGCTCTTCAAGGCTGTCCAGGCGGTTCATGTCACGCAGGGAGAGCAGATGCCTGCCCTTTACAATGACATTGTCACCCGCGTCAACCAGGTCAAACTTGAGACGGCAGAACTGGGCGCACTCCCCCCTATTGGCGCTGCGGCCAAAGCAGTACTGTGATGCATAGCACTGCCCGCTGTAGCTTACGCACAGGGCCCCGTGTACGAAACACTCCAGCTCCACATCGGGGCAAGCCTCATGTATGGCGTGGATCTCATCAAGAGAAAGTTCACGGGCCAGCACCACGCGGGTAAAGCCGCATCCGGCCAGGAACCGCACTTTCTCCACGCTACGCACATCACACTGTGTACTTGCATGGAGGGCGATGGGCGGCAGATTCATGCGAAGTATAGCCATATCCTGCACCAGCAGGGCATCGGCTCCGGCATTGTAGAGCTGCCATATCAGTTTCTCGGCATCAGCCAGTTCACTGTCCTTTAATATGGTGTTTACGGTCACATAGACCTTTGCACCGTATAAATGTGCAAACCCGGTAAGTTCAGCTATATCTTCCATGCTGTTACCTGCAGCCTGGCGCGCTCCGAAGCGTCCAGCACCTATATATACGGCATCAGCCCCGTGCCTGATGGCCTCGATTCCGCACTCCAGGTTCCTGGCAGGAGAAAGCAGTTCTATGGTCTTACCCTTTTTCATACTGGATTACCAGATACGTACCCTTTTACCGGGCGCAATATACATTGGATCGTTTTCTGTTATTCCGAATGCCTCATACCACTCGTCAATATGCGGCAAGGCTCCGTTTACGCGAAGACGGCTTATGGAATGCTCATCGCTCTTGGTCTGCTGGAGAATCATCTCGTCACGACAGTTCTCGGCCCACGTGCAGGCGTACGCTATAAAGAAACGCTGCAATGGGGTAAGGCCCATTTTTGTCTCGCCGGGTTTTTCCTTGCAGACTTCTCGGAAAGCCTCAAGAGCCACTGTCAGGCCACCATGATCAGCTATATTCTCTCCTAGAGTGAGTTTGCCGTTAGCTTTAATGCCAGGCAGGACCTCTATGCTGTCAAACCAGTCAGTAAGCACTTTTACACGACGGTTGAAACGGCGTGTATCAGTGGATTTCCAAAGGTTGCACATATTACCTTCCTTATCAAACTGACGGCCCTCATCGTCAAATCCGTGGGTCATCTCGTGTCCCATGATGGTGCCTATGGCTCCGTAGTTGAAAGCGTCATCGGCATCCGGACTGAAGAAAGGATACTGCAATATTCCTGCAGGGAAACAGATTTCATTGGTGGATACATCATAATAGGCGTTAATCTCCTGCGGGTTCATGTACCACTCGGTTGGGTCAACCGGTTTCTTGAACTTGCGCTCCACCATGTCGTTCCAGAAATAACGGCTTATGGAGGCACTGTTCTCAAACAGCGACTTTGAAGGGTCAATAATCATTTTGGAGTAATCACGCCACTTGTCGGGGTATCCTATCTTGAATTTGAATGCTTCAAGTTTTTCAAGTGATAGCCTACGGGTCTCCTTACTCATCCATTCCTGCGCCTCAATACGATGTGCCAATGCCTTTTTAAGGTTATGGAACATCTGGATCATGCGTTCCTTGGCCTGGGCCGGGAAATACTTCTCAACATACAACCGGCCAATCGCATCACCCAGCGTACCGCTGACAGCGGCGGTGGCACGTTTCCACATTGGTTTGGGTTCCTGCTGTCCGCTCAGTGTCCGGCCGTAGAAATCAAAGTCAGCATCATCGGCCTCCTTTCCGATACGGGTTCCGTTAGAGTCCAGCATCTGCCACTCCATCAGTATCTTCTGGTCATCGAGCGGCTCCTCGTTCAGTACACGGATTGCCTCCCTTATGGCTTCGGGCTGACCTACATCAACCCAATCCACACCTTTCAGGCCCAGCTTACTGAAGAAACTGTTCCAGTCCAATCCGGGAAGCTGCTCATATAGCTGGTCTATGGACATCTTGTGGTAGTTGGCGGCAGGGTCACGAAGCTGCACGTTATTCCTAGATGCCTTAGCCAGACGCTTTTCAATGCGCCATATGGTACGCATGCGGGAGCGGGACTCCCAACGGCTATATCCTGCCAGCATGAGCATACGTACCATATGTTTCTTGAATGCCTTGCGTATGTTCTGAGTCTGACGGTCACGGTCAGTGTAATACTCCTTGTCGCCAAGAGTAAGACCGCCCTGACTCAAACCGACAATATTATTCCTGCTGTCCTTAAGGTCCGGCCCTATGCCTACATCAAAATAGCCGGTCACTCCATATGAATCCAGCTCTATCATGGCATCTATCAGCTCCTCACGGCTCCTGATGGCCGCAACACGCTCCATATACGGTTTTATGGGAGCCAGACCTTCCGCGTTGCGGCGGTCAGTGTCCATTACCAGGTTGTACAGGTGGGCAATACGGGCGGCATCACTGCCGGGAGTGTTCTCCTGTGCGGTGATGCCGTCTATAAGGTCCTTGAGCCGGCGGCGGTTCTGCTCTGCCAACTCATCGTATGTTCCGTAACTGGGATATTCATCGGGAAGAGGATTAGCGTCAAGCCATCCCCCGCAGCTGAAGCGGTAGAAATCCTGGCCGGGGCTTACACTCCGGTCCAGGTTCTCCTCTTTAATTCCAGCCGATGTTCCCACTTGGATTACCAGATGCGTGCCCTCTTGTCGGGAGCCAGATAAAGCTTGTTATCCGGCGTGATGCCGAATGCGTCATACCATGCGTCGATGTGAGGCAGGGTACCGTTTACACGCCAGCGGCCAAGTGCATGGGGATCGCTCTTGGTCTGGTTACGTATCTGCTCGTCACGGATGTTGCCGGCCCAGACACCTGCATATGCCATGAAGAAACGCTGCTCGGGGGTAAAGCCGTTTATGGTCTCCAGAGGAGCATCCTTAGTAGCGTTCTTGAATGCCTGGTAAGCCACCATCAGACCACCGTGGTCAGCAATGTTCTCACCCAAAGTAAGTGAACCGTTTGCGTTCAGGTCAGGCAGCACCTTGATGTTGTCAAAGTGATCCACGATAACCTGCACATGCTCCTTGAACTTGTCGGCATCGCCGGGAGCCCACCAGTCGGTAAAGTTTCCGTCCTTGTCAAACTGACGTCCCTGGTCGTCGAATCCGTGAGTCATCTCATGACCAATGACAACACCGATGGCACCGTAGTTGAAAGCATCATCGGCGCTCATGTCAAAGAACGGATACTGCAGGATACCTGCGGGGAAGCAGATTTCATTAGTGGTAGGATTGTAGTAAGCGTTTACGGTCTGCGGGGTCATGAACCACTCGGTGTTGTCAACAGGCTTCTTGTACTTGCGCTCCACATTGTCCTGCCAGAAGAAATGAGACATGGCAATCTGGTTATCGAACAGGCTCTTTGAGGGATCGATGGTAAGTTTCGAGTAATCCTTCCACTTGTCGGGATAACCTATCTTTACATAGAAGGCATCCAGTTTCTCATGAGCGCGTGCCTTGGTCTCAGCACTCATCCAATCCTGTGCATCGATACGCTCACCCAAGGCAATCTGCAGGTTCTTTACCAGAGTAACCATGCGCTCCTTAGACTCTGCGGGGAAATACTTCTCAACATAAAGCTGGCCGATGGCCTCACCCAGCACACCGCTAACGGTTGATGTGGCACGCTTCCACCAGGGCTGCTGCTCCTGACGTCCGCTCAGGATCTTGCCATAGAAATCAAAGTTGGCGTCATCAAGTTCCTTGGTCAGTTTTGAAGCGGCATTGTCAATCAGCTGCCACTCCATATATGACTTGTGTGCCTCAACGGGGACCTGGGCCAGGATAGCCTCAACCTCATGGATAGGCTCGGGCTGACCTACATCTACAAAGTCGCAGTCATAAAGACCCAGTGCATCAAAATATGCCTGCCAGTCAATGCCCTTGAAATCCTTCTTGAGCTGCTCAAACGGCATCTTGTGATAGTTGGCAGCCGGATCACGCATCTGTACGTTGGTGTAAGACTTCTCGGCTATACGGGTCTCAATCAACATAACGTCTTCCATCTTCTTCTGAGCGACCTTCTCATCAAAGCCGCAGAGGGTGAACATACGTACAATGTGCTTCTTGAAGGCCTCGCGAATAGCGGTGGTAGCCTCATCAGTATCAAGATAATACTCTCTCTCTCCAAGTGACAGACCACCCTGACCTATGCTTACAAGGTTAGCCTTGCTGTCCATCATATCGGCACCTATGCCCAGGCCGAAATAGTTGCCCACAAGACCGTTCAAGTCCAGTTCAGTCATGAGCGGGAATATCTCCTTGCGGTCCTTTACAGCCTCGATCTTCTCAATCCAGGGCTTCAGGGGAGCCAGGCCCTCCTTCTCACGGCGTGCAGTGTCAAGCACCAGCTTATAGAGATCGGCTATCTTCTGAGCGTTTGTTCCCGGCTCATTGTCGGCAGCCACAATCTCATCGATCAGGCCCTTAAGCTGCTCGCGGTTATCCTCGGCCAGCTGGTCAAAACTGCCAAAACGTGCATACTCGTCAGTAAGCGGATGGGCAGCATTCCAACCGCCGTCTGCAAACTGGAAGAAATCATCACCGGGTACTGCGCTGGTATCAAGATTCTCCATCTTGATGCCTATACCCTGCTTGGAATTGTTACAAGAAATCATAGCCATTCCTGTCAATGCAATTGCAAATAATGTTACTTTTTTCATTTTTTATTGATTGTTATAAGCTCTCTCCTTCCATCATGGCCTCCTCCCAACGTTTCTCTGCCTCAACAAGATCATTCTTGAGCTTGCCGTAAGCCTCAAACATGGCGGGGTTCTGCGCCCCCGTGGGAGTTGATAGCCACTCTTCTATATCCTTAATCTCCTTAGAGATACGCTCCACCTCCTTCTCGCAGTCATCAATCTTTTTCTGGACCTTGCGCTTGCGGCGCTCCTGCTCCTTCTTGGCCTCATAATCCTCCTTTCCTGCCGATGCCTTGTCCTGCTGTATCTGCACTGTGGGAGCTCCTTTCATACGGCCTATGTCGGCCAGGCTGTCCAGATTCTTTTTCTGAAGGAAATCATATATTCCTCCCAGATGCTCGCGAACCTTGCCGTCGGCAAACTCATACACCTTGCTCACCAGCCCGTCCAGAAACTCCCTGTCATGACTTACTACAATAACCGTGCCATCAAAGGCCTGTATTGCCTCCTTGAGAACATCCTTGGATGCCATATCCAGATGGTTGGTAGGCTCATCCAGGATAAGCAGGTTATTTGGAGTAAGCAGCAGACGGATCATAGCCAGACGTGAACGCTCACCGCCCGAAAGCACCTTGACCTTCTTCTGCCCGGCCTCGCCTCCGAACATGAATGCGCCCAGTATATCGTTTATACGGGTGCGGATAGGCCCGGTAGCCACATTGTCTATTGTATCGTGTACGGTTATCTCCTCGTCCAGCAGCTGTGCCTGATTCTGTGCATAATAGCCTATCTGTATGTTATGGCCTATGGTTAGTGTTCCGTCAAAAGGAATCTCACCCATAATGCACTTTACCAGAGTGGTCTTACCCTCACCGTTACGACCTACAAAAGCCACCTTCTCACCGCGTTTGATGGTCAGGTCAACCCCGCTGAATACCGTATGTTCACCGTAACTCTTGGCTACGCCTTCACAGATAACAGGATAGTTGCCACTGCGGATGGCAGGTGGAAACTTGAGCCGCATGGTCTTGTTGTCCACCTCATCAATCTCAATGGGTACAATCTTTTCCAGCATCTTGATGCGGCTCTGCACCTGGACGGCCTTGGTGGGTTTGTAGCGGAAACGCTCTATGAACTCCTTGGCATCGGCTATCTCCTTCTGCTGGTTCTCATATGCGCGCAACTGCTGCTCGCGTCGCTCCTTGCGCAGTTCCACAAACTCGTTGTACTTGACCTTGTAGTCATATATCACACCGCACGATATCTCTATGGTACGTGTGGTAACGTTGTTTATGAAAGCGCGGTCATGACTAACCAGCAGTACGGCGTTGCAGCGCTTGGCCAGAAACTCCTCAAGCCACTGTATGCTCTCAATGTCCAGATGGTTGGTAGGCTCGTCCAGCAGCAGTACGTCAGGGTGACGCAACAGGATCTTGGCAAGCTCAATACGCATGCGCCAGCCTCCGCTGAACTCGCTTGTGGGACGGTCAAAATCTTCGCGGCGGAATCCCAGACCCAGCAGGGACTGCTCAAGTTCGGCCTGATAGTTGCCTCCGCCCATCATCTGGTAGCGCTCGCTCTCGCGGGTAAAACGGTCTATAAGGGCGTGATAATCATCACTTTCATAATCCGTACGCTCAACCATCTGGTTGTTCAGGCGCTCAACCTCGGCCTTAAGCTTGTGTATATCCTCAAATGCGGTCTCAGCCTCCTGTCTTACCGTACGCGTATCGGCCAGTTTCATGACCTGAGGCAGATAACCTATGGTCATCTCCTTGGGTATGGAAACCGTGCCCGATGTAGGCTGCTGCAGTCCGGCAATGATCTTAAGCATGGTGGATTTGCCCGCACCGTTCTTACCCACCAGGGCAATACGGTCCTTGTCACCTACCACGTAGCTGACATCATGAAACAGGGGGCGGGCCCCGAACTCTACCTTAAGATTCTCTACCGAAAACACTTTCTCTTATGCAAACAGCTTGGCGGGATAGACACCTTCCTTTACAAGTTCTGCAATCTTATCCACCACACCCTGACGGTCCTCGGCGTATGTCACACCAAACCACTTGGCGGTAGTGTCAAGCACCTCGACGGTTGCAGTACCGTTATTGATCAGCTCATTTACCATGAGCGGGATGAAATACTCAGACTTGGGAACGTTGATATTGGCCTTGAGCCAGCCCTTGAAGAAGTCATCGGAGTACTTCATATAGTCAGGAGTAAATCCCCATACGTTCATTGATACGGGTGTGTTGTCATCAATGCGA
>JAEEGG010006798.1_pt1 | contig 26704 bp, 21 predicted proteins | sample 9134161 | NCBI WGS metagenome assembly JAEEGG01 (sample SAMN16246543, study PRJNA631951) | gut metagenome | biome: gut microbiome; feature: rumen; material: CR-attached | host: Bos | place: Iran: Karaj | collected 2018-10 | reverse complement strand
CAAAGCTCCATTCGCCGACGTCCGCCGGGTCCAGAACGTCGGGGACCCAGGTTTTCACGTGGATCGGATAGGCGTCCAGCGTGCCGGGGAAGGCCTGATTCCAGTCGCCTCCCGCGACAACGTAGTTGCCCTTGGCGTATTCCTCGTTCAGCAGGCGAAGAAGCTGCTCGGTCTGAGCCTTCTTCCCCTCGCCGTCGTCATAGGCCTCCAGATGGAGGTTGACCAGAACGAGCTCCCGTTCGCTGCCCTCGATGGGGATGCGCTCGACCAGCAGGCAGCGCTTGAGGTTCACCGCGCGCATCGGCCACGAGAAGGGGCAGGGCAGGCTGATCCGCCGGGCCTCGCGCACGTCGAAGCTGCTGAAGGACAGAAGGCCGGCGTGCACCTTTCCGAGGGGTGGCAGCGGGTAGGGCACGAAGTCACAGGAATAGTTGAGGGCATAGGCGGAATCCCAGTTTGGCCAGCTTGCGCGGAACAGGCTGACCTCGTCCACGCCATAGCTGCGGCGGGAATCGGAATCGACCTCCTGCAGGAGAGTGAAATCGGCCCCGGTCTGAGCGATCAGCTGCTCCGCGCCGATCCGGTTTTTGGTGACGAGCTCTTCGCTGTCCGGACGGACCTCTTTGCCGCCGTCCATGAAGAAATCGCTTTCCTCGCCCAGAGCGCAGTAGCCGAGATTCCAGCTCAGAACGGTGAATTCCCGCTGATTCAGGGCTTCAGAGGCCTGACCGGCGACCTGAACGGTCTCCACGGCCTCCGGCTTGTATTCGGTGACGGTGAGCCAGGTCACCAGGCCCACGGCGGCGACCAGAACGATCGCGACCAGAATGCCGAGGATCTTGGCTGCGGTTTTCAGCACCTTTTTCATTTGATTTCTCTCCTTTCGCGAAATCAGGCCTCCGGGCCGAGCTCGCGGTACATGCCCGCGGCGTCGTCCTTGCGGACGGTCTCCTCCACGCGAAGGACCTCGACGCTGAGGAGCCGCGCGCCGAACTGGATGGAGAGGCGGTCGCCCACCTTCACGTCGTAGCTCGCCTTGACCGGGCGGCCGTTGGCAGTCACGCGTCCGGCGTCGCAGGCCTCGTTGGCAACGGTCCGCCGCTTGATCAGGCGGGAGACCTTGAGATATTTGTCTAAACGCATAATAACACCTCAAAGATGGATCGGAGCGCGCTAAGGCGCTGCATCCAGGATTCGGGACAGGTACTGCCCCGTGAAGCTCTCCGGATTCGCGGCGACCTGCTCCGGCGTACCGACGGCAACCACTCTGCCGCCGCCGTCGCCGCCCTCCGGGCCGAGATCGATCACGTGATCCGCGCACTTGATGACGTCCAGATTGTGCTCGATGACGAGGACGGTATTGCCCGCATCCACGAGCTTTTGCAGGACGTCGATCAGCTTGCTGACGTCATAGACGTGCAGGCCGGTGGTGGGCTCGTCCAGAATATAGAAGGTCTGGCCCGTGGAGCGGCGGGAGAGCTCGGTGGCCAGCTTGACGCGCTGGGCCTCGCCGCCGGAGAGGGTCGTGGAGCTCTGACCGAGCTTGATATAGCCGAGGCCCACGTCCACCATCGTCCGCACCTTATCGCGGATGCGGGGCAGATTCTGGAAGTATTCCAAAGCCTCGTCGCAGGTCATATCCAGCACGTCGGCAATCGACTTCCCCTTGTAACGGACCTCCAGCGTCTCGCGGTTATAGCGTCTGCCGCGGCAGACGTCGCAGGGAACGTAGACGTCGGGCAGGAAGTGCATCTCGATCTTGACCAGACCGTCTCCGCCGCAGGCCTCGCAGCGGCCGCCCTTCGTGTTGAAGCTGAACCGTCCGGGCCCGTAGCCGCGGAGCTTGGCGTCGTTCGTGGAGGCAAAGAGGTCGCGGATGTCGTTGAACAGGCCGGTGTAGGTGGCCGGGTTGGAGCGCGGCGTCCGTCCGATCGGGCTCTGGTCGATGCAGATGACCTTATCCAGATGCTGAATCCCCTCGAAACGATCGTGCTTCCCCGGGCGGATCCGGGCGTGGTTCAGACTTCCGGCGAGCTTTTTGTGGATGATCTCGTTGACCAGAGAGGACTTGCCGGACCCGGAGACGCCGGTCACGCAGGTCAGGGTGCCGAGCGGGATCTCAACGTCGATGCCCTGCAGATTGTTCTCGCGGCAGCCGAAGACGCGAAGCTGCTTCCCGTTTCCGCGGCGTCGGGCGGAGGGGACCAGAATGCGCTTCTCCCCGCTCAGATACTGACCCGTGACGGATCTGGGCTCGGCCATCAGGTCTTGGATGCTGCCCTGGGCAACGATCTCACCGCCGTGGATGCCTGCGCCGGGGCCGACGTCCACCACGTGATCCGCGGCGCGGATCGTATCCTCGTCATGCTCCACCACGATCAGCGTATTGCCCAGATCGCGCAGACGGCGGAGGGTCTCCAGCAGCTTGTCGTTGTCGCGCTGGTGCAGGCCGATGGAGGGCTCGTCCAGGATATAGAGGACGCCCATCAGACTTGAACCGATCTGCGTCGCCAGACGGATGCGCTGGCTCTCGCCGCCGGAGAGGGTCGCGGCGGCGCGGGAGAGGGTCAGATACTGCAGGCCGACGCTCTGCAAAAAGCCCAGGCGGGCGACGATCTCCCGCAGGATGGGCTGGGCAATCATCCGGTCGTTTGGCTCGAAGGTCAGACCGCCGACAAATTCCAACGCCGCCGTGACGGGCAGGTCGCAGAAGTCCATGATCCGCATCCCGCCGACGGTAACGGCGCGGGAGATCGGAGACAGGCGCTTGCCGCCGCAGGCCGGGCAGGGCGAGGTGGACATGCACTCCTCCAGCTCCTTGCGCATGGCCTCCGACTGGGTTTCGCGGTAGCGGCGCTCCAGGCTGGGGACGATGCCCTCAAATGCCTGCTCCAGCGTGCCGCGGCTGTTGGCGCGCTCATAATAGAGCTTGAGCTTTTCGCCCTTCGTTCCGTAGAGGATCGCGTCCAGCGCCTCGGCGGGAAGGGTCTCCACGGGGTCTGTCAGCTTGAAATGATACCTTGCAGCCAGCGCGTCAAAGTACATCCGGGAGATGGAATCGTTTCGCACGTTGCCCCAGCCGCTGGCCTGAATCGCGCCCTCCAGGATGGACAGGGAGCGGTTCGGGATGATGAGGTCCGGGTCCACCTTGAGCTGGAAGCCCAGACCGGCACAGGTCGGGCAGGCGCCGTAGGGGTTGTTGAAGGAGAACATACGCGGGCTGAGCTCCGGCATGGAGATCCCGCAGTCCTCGCAGGCGTAGTTCAGAGAGAAGGGCGTCTCCTCGCCGGTGTCCACCTGCTGGATGACCGTCATACCGCCGCCGTGAGAGGTCGCAGTCTCCACGGAGTCGGTCAGGCGGCGCGTGATGTCGCCGCGCAGGACCAGGCGGTCCACGATGACGTCGATATCGTGCTTTTTGTTCTTTTCGAGGGAGATGTCCTCGGTCAGATCGTAGAGACTGCCGTCCACGCGGACGCGGGCAAAGCCCGATTTGCGGGCGTCGGCAAAGACCTTCTGGTGCTCGCCCTTCTTGCCGCGGACGACCGGGGCCAGGATCTGGAAGCGGGTCCCCTCGGGCATGCGGAGGACCTTGTCCACCACCTGGTCGATGGTCTGCTTGCGGATCTCCTTCCCGCAGTTCGGACAGTGCGGCACGCCGACCCGGGCCCAGAGCAGACGCAGATAGTCAAAGATCTCCGTGACCGTGCCCACGGTGGAGCGGGGGTTCTTGGAGGTCGTCTTCTGGTCGATGGAGATGGCGGGCGAAAGGCCGTCGATGGAGTCCACGTCCGGCTTGTCCATCTGTCCGAGGAACATTCTGGCGTAGCTGGACAGGGATTCCACGTAGCGGCGCTGGCCCTCGGCATAGATCGTATCGAAGGCCAGAGACGACTTGCCGGAGCCGGAAAGGCCCGTAAAAACCACGAGCCGGTCACGGGGGATCGTCAGGTCGATATTCTTGAGATTGTTCGTCCGGGCGCCCCGGACAACGATGTTTTCATTCATAAGCGCGCTCCACAAAAGCGTTGATGGTTCAGGTAACGGACAGCCCGCCGTTGACGCCGAGGATCTGTCCGGTGACAAACGGGCTGTTTGCGAGCATCCAGAGGGCGTCCGCGACGTCCTCCGGGGTCCCGATGCGGCCAAGCGGCGTCTCGTCGGCCAGGGCGGCGACGTCCGCCGCGCTGAGGGCGGCGTTCATCTCGGTTTCGATCATGCCGGGCGAGACAGCGTTGACGCGGATGCCAGAGGGGCCAAGCTCCTTGGCCAGGGCCTTGGTCAGCGCGTCCACCGCTCCCTTGGTGGCGGAATAGGCGGCCTCGCAGCTCGCGCCGACCTGCCCCCACATGGAGCTGACGTTCAGAATGCAGCCGGAACCGGCGGCGAGCATCCCGGGCAGGACTGCGCGGACCGTGTTGTAGATCCCCCGGACGTTGACTGCAAAGAGCCTGTCCCACTGCGCGGGCGTGATCTGGGAGATCAGGCCGACGTGGGAGATCCCGGCGTTGTTGATCAGCACGTCCACCGGGGGCAGGGATGAGATCAGCGCCAGAACCGCCTCCGGGTCGGCAGCGTCGCACCGGAAGCCGTCTGCGCCGGTCTGAGCGGAAAGCACACGCGCCGCGGCCTCGTTTTTTTCATAGCAGAAGCTGACGCGCCAGCCCTCGCGGGCGAAGCGCCGAACCGTGGCGGCGCCGATGCCGCGGCTGCCGCCGGTGAGAAACAGGTGGGGCATCTGAAAAAACCTCCGTCGGGCGCGCTGCGCCCTTCTTTGCCGGAAAAGGGGGGCGGCCTGCGCCGTCCCCCGGAATGGTTATCTCTTGCGGCTGCGGGTACGATGCTCGTACTGCCCGGAGCCGGATATTTTGCTGTTGGAGTCGGCCATGAACTGCTTCAGCTTTTCCTCAAAGCTCTCGGGCTCTGCGCGTCTGGGCGCGGGACGGCCGCCTGCGGCAGGGCGTTCCGGACGCCGCTGCTCTGTTCCGCCGTCGGCGCGGCGGGCGGGATCTGCGTTGGCTTGTCTGGCCGAGAGGCTGATCTTCCCGCCCTCCCCCTGAGAGAGCACCTTGACCTTTACGGTCTGCCCCTCGGTGAGATGCCGGCGGATGTCGGTGACGAAGGTCGGCGCGACCTCGGAGATATGGACCAGACCGGTCTGCCCGTCCGGGAGAAGCACAAAGGCTCCGAAGCCCGTGATCGTCTTGACGGTCCCCTCTACAATCGTACCAGGAGTATAAGCCATTCTGCCTTTAAATCCTTTCCAAAGCTAATCGTGCATATCCGCATCGCGGAAAACGATCTCACCGGCTTCAACCATGCCGAGACGGTTGCGCGCGATGGATTTGACGCTGCGATCCGAGTCGAGATCCTTGAGATCCTGTTCGAGTTGGGCGTTGTCCTGCTCGGCGTAGACGACCTGCGCCTCCAGATCGGAAACGGTCTGACGGGCGATCTGAATGCGATCCTGGAGCCGGACGAGCGTGAAGACGGCGTAAACTGCGACGATCAGAAGCAGAAGCTTGGTCAGAAATGAAGTTTTCTTGAAACGCAACGCTCCCCCCTCCTCTCTGCAGACGAACGCGATCCGTTTTGATACTAAAGATTATTTTAGCATATTTTCCGGCAAAATCAACACATTTTTTACAAATATAAAAAATATTTTTCCCGATTCGACGGCAGCCGCGCAGGGTCAGCGAAAACGGCAGCGCGAGGGCGTGCAGGACCCCGTCCCGGACCCGCCGGAACAGCCCGCTCCAGACCCAGAACCACACGCTCATCCCGCCCGCGATCCCAAACAGCGCGAAGATACGCAGTCTGCCCCGGCCCGCGTAGAGCGCAAAGGTCAGCAGGGCCGCAAGCGAGAGCAGGGCGTAGAGAAAGTCCGCGCAGGCCGTCAGAAGCCGCCCCCGCCCAAGCGGGCGCAGGCAGTCGTAGGCCAGGCCCAGCGCAAGTCCCGTCGCCAGAGCCGCGCCGAGCTCCCGGAGCTGAAGCAGGACCGGGAGCTCCATCAGCCGAAGAACCTGCGAAGCAGGCCCCCCGTCGGCGCCGTTTCATAGCCCAGGGCGTCGATGCTGCCCAGGACCTCTACCCTGCCGCCCTCCGGCCGCAGCTCGCGCAGCTTCAGCTCCGTCCCGCGCACGACCAGAACGCTCTGGCCCACGCGCAGGGCGACGCCGTTCTCCTCCACGCGCAGGACCTCCGAGACCCCGGTCACGGTCAGGCGGGCGCGCCGCTCCAGCGTCAGGCTGTGCTCCTCCGGGAGGCGATCCGCCGCCCGATTGGTCTGATTGTTCACTGATCCATTCCCCCTTGCCCGGAAACACTTCAATATATGCGAAGAAAGTACGGTTCATTCTGAAATTTTGTATTGAATTTTCGGATGAAATCCGTTATACTGTCTTTATCGTATAACTATTTTCGGAACGAGGTGGTTCGAATGGGTCAGGTGATCGCCCTAACCTCCGGAAAGGGCGGAACCGGAAAAACCACGATCTGCGCCGGTCTGGCAACCTGCCTGGCCGCGGAAGGCAGCTCCGTGCTGTGTATCGACGCCGACATCGGTCTGCGCAACCTGGATATTTCCCTGGGCATGCGGGATACCGCGCCGATTTCTTTTGTGGACGTGCTGAAGGGGCGCAACGCGCTCAGCGAGGCCACCCCCCATCCGGATATCCCGAATCTCCGCCTGCTGACCGCCCCGTTCGCGGACCGGCCCGAGACGGTCCGGTTTCAGGATTTCGGAGCGCTGTTGGAGACTGCGCGGGAGCATTTTGACTTTACGCTGATCGACGCCTCCGCCGGTCTGCGCGACGGCTTCCACTTTGCCGCCGCCTATGCCGACCGCATCCTTGTGATCGCCACCCCCGACCCCGCTTCCCTGCGGGACGCAGCCGAGGCCGCAGACCAGCTCGCCCGCATGGGCAAGGAAAACGTCCGGCTGATCGTCAACCGCGTCACGCCCGCCGTCTTCCGCTCTCTGCGCTGGACCGTGGACGATCTGATGGACGAGATCGGGCTGCCCCTGCAGGGACTGATCCCGGACGATCCCGACGTCGTACTGGCCGCCGCCCACAACCGGCCCCTGATCCTCTGCACGGACCGCCGGGCCGCGCTTGGCTGTCTGCACGTCGCCCGCCGTCTGCGCGGCGAGAAGGTCCCCCTCCTCCGAATCCATTAAGCCGACAGGAGGTTTCCGATGAATATCACCCTCATGGCACACGACAAGAAAAAAGAGCTGATGGTTCAGTTCTGCACCGCCTATAAGAGCGTGCTTGCCAAGCACACGCTCTCCGCCACCGCCACCACCGGACGGCTGGTCGCGGAGGCGACCGGTCTGCCCATCAATCTTTATATGGCTCACAGGCAGGGCGGACACCAGCAGGTGGACGCGCGCATCGCCTATAACGAGATCGACATGGTCATCATGTTCACCGATCCGAACAGCACGGACCCCTGGGACAACCAGTATGCCCTGCGGACCCTGCTGCTCTGCGACGCGAACAACGTGCCCATCGCAACGAATCTGGCCACGGCGGAAATGCTGATCCTCGGCCTGCAGCGCGGCGATCTGGACTGGCGCGAGCTGATCCACAACCGCCGCTGATTCCCACGCCCCTCCACGAACTTCCGCTCCGCCCGGAGGGAAGTCCGTTTTCAGGTCTGTACAAGGAAGGAGAAACATGCTGCACTATACGCCGGAAACGGTGGATTTCCTCTGGCAGCTCCGGCTGAACAACAGCCGCGAATGGTTCCGCGCCCACAAGGAGGACTATGAGCGCCTGATGAACCGGCCCACCAAGGAGCTGGCCAACGCGCTGTTTGCGCATCTGCAGGAGAAGTACCCGAAGCACGACTGGAATCTCCATATCTCCCGCATCTACCGCGACGCCCGGCGGCTCTACGGCCGCGGGCCGATGAACGACCATCTCTGGTTCACCCTCTGGGCCGACCGGGAGGAGCTGGCCGCGCCTGCCTACTGGTTCAGCTTCTCTCCCGAGGGCTGGGACTTTGGCATGGGCTGCTGGTCCCAGGGCAACCTGGTCATGGATCGCTTCCGCGCACAGTTGAAGCTGGACCCCAAGCCCGCCGAAGCGCTGGCGCGCCGCCTGCAAAAGCAGGAGACCTTCACCCTGGCGGGCGAGCGCTACAAGAAGCACCGGATGGAGACCACTCCCCTGCTCCAGAGCTGGGCCGACAGCAAATGGATCGGCTTCCAGTGCAAGCGGGATCACGGAGATCTGAGCTTCTCGGAGCAGCTATTCGACTTTACCCGAGACGGCATCGACTGGCTCATGCCGTATTATGAATACTTTCTGACCCTGCCCGCGCGGGAGGAATCCGTCGGCGCGGAACCCACTGAGAATTGATTTCTCAATTCTCAATTTGCGAAAAGTGTGAGGTATTAGATATGTCCAAGATCACCCCCCGGACGCTGTCCGGCTTTATGGAGCTGCTGCCCGCGCCGCAGCAGCAGATGGAGCGCTTTCTGCAGGTGCTCCGCGAGACCTACGCCCTCTACGGCTTCACGCCGCTGGATACCCCGCTCGTCGAATCGGCGGACATCCTGCTGGCGAAGGGCGGCGGCGAAACCGAGAAGCAGATCTACCGCTTCCAGAAGGGCGACGCAGATCTGGCCCTGCGCTTCGATCTGACCGTTCCCCTTGCAAAGTACGTGGCCCTGCACGCGGGCGAGCTCTCCTTCCCCTTCCGCCGCTTCCAGATCGGCAAGGTCTACCGCGGCGAGCGCGCCCAGAGAGGCCGCTTCCGCGAGTTCTATCAGGCCGATATCGACGTGATCGGCGACGGGAAGCTGGACGTGGCGAACGAGGCGGAGATCCCCGCCGTCATCTATTCCACCTTTACCCGGCTGGGTCTGGAGAAATTCCGCATCCGCGTGAACAACCGCAAGATCCTGAACGGCTTCTATGCCATTCTCGGTCTGACGGACCGCTCGGGCGAGATCATGCGCACCGTGGACAAGCTGGACAAGATCGGCGCGGACAAGGTCCGCGAGCTTCTGACCGGCGAGCTGGGCATTGAGCCCGGCGCTGCGGACGAGATCCTCCGCTTCATCGCCATCACCGGCACGAACGCCGAGGTCCTGACCGCGCTGGAAGGCTGGCGCGGCAGGAACGAGCGCTTCGACCTGGGTCTGGACGAGCTGGCGACCGTGGTGAAGTACCTTGCGGCCTTCGGCGTGCCGGAGACCCACTTCGCCGTCGATCTGACCATCGCCCGCGGTCTGGACTACTACACCGGCACGGTTTACGAAACCACGATGACCGAGCACCCGGAGATCGGCTCCATCTGCTCCGGCGGACGGTACGACAATCTGGCCGAATACTACACCGACCGTCAGCTTCCCGGCGTGGGCATCTCCATCGGCGTGACCCGCCTGTTCTACGTGCTCCAGGAGCAGGGGCTGCTGAACCCCGATCTGCCTACGGCCCCGGCGGACGTGCTGATCCTGCCCATGACCCAGGATCTGACCGCTGCCGCCACCGCCGCGACCTTCCTGCGCGGTCAGGGCGTCCGCACCCAGATCTACACCGAGGTCCGCAAAATGAAGGCCAAGATGGGCTATGCCGACAAGCTGGGGATCCCCTACGCGGCCTTCCTGGGCGAGGATGAGATCGCCGCCGGGCAGATCACCGTCAAGGATATGCAGACCGGAGAGCAAATCACCTCCGGTCTGGAGGAGGCAGCCGCCCGCATCCGCGCCGGTCTGGCCGCCAAAAACGAGGGCCGTCTGATCCTCGGCTGATTCCGTTGATAACCTAAGGTAAAAGAGGTAAGAATATGACACAGAACAGAACCCATAACTGCGGAGAACTCCGGCTCTCCGACGCGGGCAGGCAGGTCCGCATCGTCGGCTGGATGGAGAACGTCCGTGCGGTCGGCAGCAACTTCGCCTTCGTGATCGTCCGCGACTTCTACGGCACGACCCAGGTCGTGATCGAGACCGAGGACATGATGAACGTGATCAAGCCGCTGAACAAGGAGACCACCATCGCCGTCGAGGGCATCGTGCGCGAGCGCGACTCCAAAAACGCGAAGCTCCCCACCGGCGAGATCGAGATCGTCCCGTCCAAGATCGAGGTGCTGGGGCGCTGCCTCCACAACGAGCTGCCCTTTGAGATCAACCGCAGCCGGGACGCCGCCGAGGACGTCCGTCTGAAATACCGCTATCTTGATCTGCGCAACCCGGCGGTCAAGAAGAACATCATCCTGCGCTGCAACGTGGTGGCGGAGCTCCGCCGCCGGATGACCGAGCTTGGCTTCCTGGAGATCACGACCCCGATCCTGACCGCCTCCTCCCCCGAGGGCGCGCGCGACTATCTGGTCCCCGCCAGAAAGCACCCCGGCAAGTTCTACGCTCTGCCCCAGGCTCCGCAGCAGTTCAAGCAGCTTCTGATGACTGCCGGCTTCGACCGTTACTTCCAGATCGCCCCCTGCTTCCGCGACGAGGACGCCCGCGGCGACCGCACCCCCGGCGAATTCTATCAGATGGATATGGAAATGGCCTTTGCCTCCCAGGACGACGTTCTGGCGGTTCTGGAAGCCGTCATTGAGCCCGTCTTCCGGCAGTACGGCATCTATGACCGCGTGAGCCCGGCTCCCTTCCGCCGCATCCCCTTCAACGAGGCGATGGAAAAGTACGGCACCGACAAGCCCGATCTGCGCATCGACCTGGAGATCTGCGACGCCACCGCCCTGCTCGGCGGCATCGGCTTCGGACCGTTTGAAAACGCCGTGGTCAAGGCCGTGGTCGTCTCCGACTTCAACGCGACGAGAAAGCAGATCGACAAGCTCTGCACCGACGTCGAGGTCCAGGCCGGGCAGAAGCCCTACTGGTTCCGCGTGGACGAGAACGGCGAGATCGTGGGCGGCATTGCCAAGTTCATCCAGCCCGTCAAGGATCAGGTCGTCTCCGGTCTTGCCCTGACCCCCAACAGCTTCGTGGGTCTGACCGCCGGCAAGAAGTCCGCGGCGCAGAAGACTGCGGGCGTGCTCCGCGTCAAGCTGGGCAGTCTCTGCCCGAACCACATGGACAAGGAGCAGTATCAGCTTCTCTGGATCGTCGATTTCCCGATGTACGAAATCGGCGAGGAGAGCGGCGAGCTTGAATTCTGCCACAACCCCTTCTCCATGCCGAACGGCGGCCTGGAGGTGCTGGAGAAGGCTGAGCGCGGCGAGGTCGATCCTCTGACCATTACGGCCTGCCAGTACGATCTGGTCATCAACGGCTACGAATCCGCCTCCGGCGCGGTCCGGAACCACGATCCCGAGATCATGGTCAAGGCCTTTGAGCTGGTCCGCCTCGGCGAGGCCGAGGTCAAGGCCAAGTTCCCGGCCATGTACAACGCCTTCACCTACGGCGCGCCCCCGCATGCCGGCGCAGCCCCCGGCGTGGATCGCATGATCATGCTGCTGACCGGCGAGGAGAGCATCCGCGAGGTCATCACCTTCCCGATGAACCAGAAGGCCCAGGACGTCATGATGGACGCCCCGACCACCGTGACGCAGAAGCAGCTTGACGAGGTGCATATCGCCGTCAGGCTGCCCGAAGAGGACTAAGCCATGCTTCGCCGGTTGATGGTCGTTGCGATCTTCTTCGTGCCGATCGGCGCGGTCGCCTGCTGGGTCACCTGGTTCACCAAGCGCTCCCGCGTCAACGACGTCGCCCAGTCCTGGATGCGCGAAAAGCGACGCGAGGAAGCGCGCGGGCGCCTCGTCTGGGCGATCACCCTCACCGTCGCCACCATCCTTGCGTGGATTTTCCTGTATCCCAGCTATCATGAGATGGCTATGGCCGCCCAGGCCGCGGCGGAAGCGACCGCCGGATAAGCACGACGGAGCTTTTCAGACGCCGTGCAAGACAGAACGCCGAGCGCTGCAAATGCAGGCTCGGCGTTCTTTCGTTGTATCGCAGTACGGCGGTGCTTGCTTTGTAGGGGCGCGTCGGCGGGCGCGTGGATACGCGCCCCTACATGGGGCTTTTAGTCGTGGGCGTTGAGCCAGGGGAGCAGGATGCTCGCGTATTTCTCGGTCTCCTCCACGAAGCACATATGATGGGAATGGGCGAAAAGCTCCCAGCGGGAATTCGGGATTCCGTCGTACATGGTCTTGGCGATCAGCGGGGAGCAGAGATCGGAGACGCCGCTCATGATCAGCGACGGGATCTCGATCTCGCCCAGGCGGTCCACGTACTCAAAGTCCCGGAGCGTCCCGGTCGGAGAGAACTCGTTCGGACCCCAGCCGCAGAGATAGGCCTCGGCTCCGCGCCGCTTGGGACGGGTCAGGCACGCCGGGGCGTCCGCCCGCACGGGGTAATCGCAGTAGCGGCGCATATACTCGGCCACGGCTTCGTCGTAGGCTTCGCCGCTGAACTTGCCGGTGCGCAGGGCTTCGTCAATCGCCGCCTGCATCGGCGCGGGGAGCATCTTCACGCGGCGCATGCCCTCCTGCCGCCAGAGGCTGCTGGAGGGGTGTCCGCTGGAGATCACGAAGGACTTGACGCCCTCGGGCTTCCGCTCGATCGCGTAGGCGATCTGCATCATCCCACCCCAGGATTGGCCCAGGATATGGCATTCCTTCAGGCCGAGATGGGCGCGAAGGGCCTCCAGCTCGTCGAGCCAGGTCTCCTGATTCCAGAGCTCCGGATGGCCGTCAAGATAGGAATTGCCGCAGCCGAGCTGATCGTACATGACGAGCTGACGCCCATCCGCGTCCGCGATCCAGTCCAGGACCTCAAAGTAATTGTGCGTGGAACCCGGTCCGCCGTGGAGGAAGATCAGGGGCGCTTTTCCGTTGTCGGTTTTCGTCCCGACGATCCGGTACCAGGTTTGATATCCGAGGAAGGGCATGAAGCCCTCTGCAACAGTCGCCATAGAAGGGGCTCCTTTCAAAGAAATGGTCTTTTTGTATGATAACAGATTCTTCCCTTGTTTGCAAGCGCAAAGCGCACGAAGGGAGGGATCCGGATCATCGGCAGCTTCCGCTCAATTCTTCATTGACCCGGAGCGGGGTTTCGGCTATAATGGGTTCAGCAAGAGGAAAAGAGGTTATTTCGTTGTTTCAGGATCTGGACTTAGTTTATGACAATTCCTTTCGCTTCGACGCGCCGGAGGCAAGGGATCGGGCGCTGGTCTTTCAGGGCGACGCCGTGCTTGCCTCGCTGCAAGACGGGAAGCTGGCGCTGCCGCAGATCGGAGACCTCGGTCTGAGAGCGGAGCTTTCGTTTCGGTATGCCTTCTCCCTTGGGGCGGAGCGGTATTATCTGGCGGACGCGGAGGCAGTTCCCCCGGAGCGCCTGATCCCAAGCCGGGAGTACCGGAATCTCGGGCCGAGGGAGCAGGTCTTTGCCTGCGCCGTAGGGGAAAGTCTGCATCGCTGGTATGCTTCGACCCGCTTCTGCGGACGCTGCGGCGCAAAGCTGCAGGACAGCCCGACCGAGCGCGCCAGGGTCTGCCCCGACTGCGCTTTGACGCTCTATCCGAAGATCTGTCCCGCGGTGATCGTGGCCGTCACGGACGGCGACCGGCTGCTGCTGACGAAGTATCAGGGCCGTGCCTTCAAGCGTTACGCCCTGGTGGCCGGCTTCAACGAGATCGGGGAATCCATCGAGGACACGGTGCGGCGCGAGGTGTACGAGGAGACGGGGCTGCGCGTGAAGAATCTGCGGTTTTACAAATCCCAGCCCTGGGTCTTCACGGACAGCCTGCTGATGGGCTTTTACTGCGATCTGGACGGCAGCGACCGGATCACGCTCCAGACCGACGAGCTTTCGGAGGGCGGGTGGTTCCGCCGCGCCGAGCTTCCCGCAGACCACTCCGGCATCAGCCTGACCGGCGAGATGATCGAGCGCTTCCGCGATGGACAGGAGCCCTGATCCCTTGTAAGACTTTTGAATGCGCATTGGAAAACGGAGCCGACTTGCGTCAGCTCCGTTTTTCAGCATGCCGCAGATGGCGGTCAGGATTCCGTCTGCAGGAAGTTTTCCGGAACCGGGCCGATGACGACGCCGGCGTAGTCCGTCTCGATCGGGCTCTTTTCAAGCAGCTCGTCCAGGATGGTCTGCATCCGGGCATTCTTATAGCCCTCGGCGGCGGCGGTCTTCCAATAGTAGTTCTCCGTCTGGGAGACGAAGTACATGATATGGTAGCCGTAGTTGGTCTTCACAATGCCGGTATCGCCGGGCTGACGGCTTTCGTCAAAGCACCAGTCGTTGAAGGTCTCGACCATCTGGCCGGGATAAACGTCCTCGTAGAGACCGCCGTTGGAGGCAGAGCCCGGATCGGTGGAGTTCTTGGTCGCCAGATCGGCGAAGTTCTCCTCCGTGGGATTCTTCTCATACTCGGCCAGCAGCTCCTCGGCCTTGGTCTTGGCGGCGTCCCACTGCTCGTCGGTGGATTCGCTCGCGCCCTCCGCTTTTTCCGGGGTGATCAGGATGTGGCGGACGTTGACGTTGGTCTTGTCCGTGCTGACGTTCGGATAATCCGTTTCCTTGTGGGCGTTGAAATAGGCAAGGAGGTCTTCGTCGGAATACTCGAGGTTCTTGTAGAGGTCGCCTTCATAGGAGACGACGCGGAAATAGTAGCCGAGGTAGTCAAAATAGTCCTCGCCCGCAACGCTTGTGCCGAAGGATTTGTGCATGTATTCATCCAGATCCTCGCAGCCCTGTTCCTCGGCGTCCTTCGTGATATTCTGCTTCGCGGTTTCCAGATTCTCCTGATCCGATTCGGGAAGCGTATACTGCGCCTCGTCGGCGGCGGCCTTGACCGAAGCCATCTGATGGAACTGCTCCAGCGCGGTCATCAGGAAAAACTGCTCCCAGTTCAGATCGGTGACCTGCGGGCAGGGCTGTTCGCTGAGCGGCTTGTTCAGATCCAGACCGAAGTCGCTCGGACTCATGCCATACTGGGAAAGCTGGTTGGCCAGGCCGAAGATCTGCATGTAATAATAAACCTGAAGCTGGCGGTTGGTCAGCTCCTCACCGGCGCAGGTGGCAACGACGGCGTCCAGACGGGGATCGTCGGCGCCGAGCTCCGCAACCGTGTAGGCGGGCAGCGTGGCGAGACCGTCATAGTCGATGGAGGGGTCGCGCGTTTCGCTCTCAGCCGGGGCCAGCGTACCGGTCGGAACCGTTTCGCCGTTCTGGGATGCAGTCGCACCGTCCGCGTTTTTGGTGTCTTTCGCGCAGCCGACAAACAGTGCGGCAAGCATGGCGCAAAGCAGGGCAAGCGCCAGCAGGCGGCGGAGCGCGTTCTTCTTTTGCATAGGATTCACTCGCTTTCTTTTTTTCCGTAGAATGTCGCTATTGTAGCACATCTTTCGGTTGGTTGCAACGGCTATTCCATAAATTTTCTGTGAATAACTTATGGAAAACGGGAAATGAAAATACAATTTTCCGACGCGAAAGATTGACATTCGCCCCGGTTGGTTTTATAATGGGAATTGAGAAATCGGTTCGTTTCCAAATGATCCAACTATCAGAGAGGAGAAGGTATCATGGCCTTTGAATTCAACAGCAAGCCCAACCGTTCCGAAATCAATCGGCTGAACCAGGCGATTTCTGCCGAGGAGCAGAATATCAACTCCCTTTTCCAGAAGATCGGCCAGACGTATTTTGCCGCCCATCGAAACGATCCTGAGGAGAATCAGGCGGAAAGCATCCGCGGCATTCTGGACGCGCTGGAACGCGCCAAGGGATACAAGGAACAGATCAACACGCTGCGCGGGATCGCGATCTGCCCGAATTGCAAGGCCGAGGTCTCCATCGTCTCCGCCTTCTGTAATCACTGCGGTACGAAAATGCCCGCGCCGCCGCAGCCCGCCGTTTCCACCAACATGAACACCGTGATCTGCCAGAGCTGCGGCGCGCGCTGCAGCGCCTCCCAGCGCTTCTGCAACCAGTGCGGCTCTCCCCTGCAGCAGGCTCAGCCGGCTGCGCCGGCCGCCCCGACCTATGCTGCCGCGCCGGCCTATGCGCCAGTTCCGCCCGCTCCGGCAGCTCCGGTTCCGCCCGCTCCCGCCTACGCGCCCGTGCCGCCCGCTCCCGCCTATGAGCCCGCTCCGGCAGCTCCGGTTCCGCCCGCTCCGGTTTTCGAGCCCGCCCCTGCGTTTGAGCCCGCGCCAGTCAACGAACCCGCGCCCGTCTTTGAGCCCGCGCCCGCGTATGACCCCGCACCCGCGTTTGAGCCCGTCCCTGTGCCGGAGGAAACGCCCGTCGAGGAACCCGCCTTTGCCCCGGCGCCTGAGCAGTACGTTCCGCAGGAGCCCGTCGCGGAGACCCCTGCCGCCCCGCAGGGGAAGGTTTGCCCGAACTGCGGCACCGTGATGGAGCCGGACTGCAACTTCTGCCTGGAGTGCGGAACCAGACTGAACTGATCGCAATTGCTTTTCAACGGGCCGGCTCCTCTGAGCCGGCCCGCGCTTTCATGTTTTGCATCCGCGAAGGAGGCTCGCCCGCAAGACGGCGAAGAAACGGAGGTGGTCTGCTTGGACCGGCAAACGGCGCGGTTTCATCTGCCCGGACTGTTTGAATTCTACGATTTTTACGCGGCCTTTCTGCCCCTCTATCGTTCCCACCGGGACTATTTCTACGACTGGTGCGAGATCGGCTCCATCTACGGCGCGCCGGCGGACTGTCTCTGGGGCGGAGGGCGCGTCGGCTTCGGGGAGGCGTCAGCGCAGGCGGTCGCGGCGCTGACGCGGGAATACGGGATCGCCGCCCATCTGACCTTCTCCAATTCCCTGCTTCGCCCGGAGCATCTTGCAGACCGGCGGTGCAACGCGCTGTGCGAGCTGTTTGCACGCGGTGACGCGGCGGAAAACGGGGTGATCGTGGCCTCCGACCTTCTGACGGCTTATCTGAAGGAGCATTATCCCGGCCTTTGCCTCATTTCCTCCACCACGAAGGTCCTGACCCGGTGGGAGGACCTGACCGCCGAGCTGAAACGGCCGGAGTTTCGGTGGGTCGTGCCGGATTTCCGGCTCAACCCCGCGCTGGAGCGCTGGGCGGCCCTGCCGCCTGAGCTGCGGCGCAAGGTAGAGTTCCTCTGCAACGAGTGCTGCCGCTTCGACTGCCCGGATCGTCGGGCCTGCTATGAGGCCGTGAGCCGAAAGGCCCTGGGCGCGGACGGGCCGGAGCACGTCTGCCGCGCGCCGGACGCGCAAGAGGGCTACGTCTTTTCCAAAGCGATGCGGAACCCGGGCTTCATCGGCCTCGACCGGATCCGGGACGTTCTGCTGCCGGAGGGCTACACCGAGTTCAAGATCGAGGGAAGAAGTCTCGGAAGCGCAATGCTGCTTGAATTTCTGCTCTACTACATGATCAAGCCGGACTATCATCTGATCGTCCGCGAAAAGCTCTATCTTCATGCCTCGCTGGATCTGTTCTGATCGGACCGGAAAGGACCGTCTCTGCTTCAAAGCGGAGACGGTCCTTTTTCAAAAGAAACGGCTGCTCAGTCCAGGCGGGTTCCGGCTGCTTCGCCGCAGGCGTCCAGAAGGTTCGCGCCGCCGACGACGCAGGTGTTTGGATGCTCGTCCAGACGGTCCAGCAGGCCGCAGAACCGAAGCAGATCGTCATAGGAGGCGTCCAGCAGCTCGCGGCGCTCCCTGCGCTTTTGCGCGAGCGTGACCCCGCGCAGAACAGCTTCGGCAGCCAGACGGCTCCCGTCTTCGGGGGAAAGCAGGGGTTCGGAATCGGAGACCGCGCCGATCAGAAGCTGGTCAAAGGATTCCCGGCGGTCACAGAAGCCGCGCAGCCAGTCGGCGCAGTCGCGGTAAACGCCAAGCGTGCGGGCGGGATTCGGATCGCGGTAGGAATAGAAGCTCAAGGTTCCCGACGCAGACGCCTGCATGCCGCAGCCGTAGGCGCCGCCCTGAACGCGGACCTCGTTCCAGAGGTAGTTCAGAGAGACGAGCTTGGAAGCAAGCGCAAAGCTCCCGTGGTAGGCCGTGCCCAGGCGGGCAAGATTGCCGCAGCGGGCGGCGTAGGCGACGCCGGAGGGGATGACCACGCTGTCGCGGACGGCTTTTTCCGCCGTCAGGGTGACCGTCGGCCCAACCTGCGGACCGCCGAAGCCGGCGATCAGGTCCGCGAGGTCGGATTCCGGCAGGTCGCCGGTCACGCTGACCGTGAGCGGGAGCTTCGGGAGCTTTGTCAGCAGGGCCGCGAGTTCGTCCCGCAGGGCCGGGAAATCGGGCAGATCCGCCGCGGTCCGAAGCGCCTGCAGTGCGCCGTAGCCGCTGAGCAGCTCGTTCGCGGCAGCCTCCGCGCTCGTCCCGGAGAGGGCGTGCAGAACGGCATAGCGGTGACCGCTGCCGATCAGACGGCGTGTGGCGGAGAGATTGGACTGCTGCAGGATCTCCCGAACGGCCTCCGGCTGATCCAGGTTCGTTTCCAGCAGAATCTCGCGGAGCAGAGAGACGGCACGGGAAGCGTTTCTCGTCAGAACGGCGCAGCCTGCACGCAGCCAGCAGACCGTATTGGCGGGATCGGCGGGGTTGCCGATCGGGTTTACGGAGAAGGTCAAGCGTCCGAGCCAGGTCTTGATCTCGCGCTGCAGGTCCTCGCGGCTGTGGAGTCGGGTGGGCAGCTCACCGAGCAGATCGGACAGGAGCGCAAGCCGGGGCAGCTCCGTCAGGGCCATCGGCGGCAGGGCGAAATAAAGGTTGAGATAGACCGTGCCCGTCGTCTCAATGGCGGGCCGCAGGATGCGAACGCAGCCGCGCTGCTCCTCGGCGCAGACGGTCCAGAGGGGCTCTGCAGAGAGATCGGAGCGTTCAAGGTGCGGGATGGAGGCCAGCGCATCAAGGCTGTCCGGCTGCTGCTGCCAGGCGGCAAGCTCCGCCTGTTCGGCCCGGATCTTCGCCTTCTGTTCCTCGCTCCAGCCGGCGGCGATCCGCGCCAGCTCGGCGGCCTCAGCCTCAGCTTTTTCCCGGCCGAGGGTGTTGGAGGGAAGCAGGGTCAGAGCGGCAAAGCCGTCTTCGGATAAGAACACCTCTGCGGCCAGGTCGTCAAACCAGGGCCCTTCCAGCTTTGCGCGCAGGGCGGCATAGACGCCGGAGAGATCCAGATACTGCTCCGGGTCTCCGCCGTACATCCATGCGCTCGCCGCGCGGACGGCAAGCTCGACCCCGTAGGGCTCGTTTCGCTCCCGATTCCCGAACTCCATCCGGTTCAGGCTGGCAGTCAGCTCCGCCCGATCCAGGCCGGATCCCAGGACCCGGCGCAGGAGCGCATGCAGAGTGGTCTGCATCTCCGGAAGCCGGGCATCCGGGCAGTTGAGCAGATGCACGTAGACGGCGGGCTGGGCAATGCTGTCGTCCACCTCTGCGCTCACGTCCTGGGCCAGTCCGGCGGTCAGGATCGCGCGGGTCGCCGGTGCGGAGTTGGAGCCAAAGAGGGCGTCGGACAGGATCTTCACGGCGGTGATCCGCTCGGCGTCCTGCCAGCTTCCGATCACCTTGCCCAGGGCAAAGTGGGCCTTGTCCTTCGGGTCCTCGCCGGGAGCGATCTCATAGGTCAGGGTCCGGGCCGTCGGCGCGATCGGGGCCTGTACGCCGATTGCAAAGTCGCGCGGCCGCGGCGCAAAGCGGCTGAGATACTCGCCGTCGATGATGGCAAGCGCCGCAGACAGATCCAAACTGCCGTCCAGGAAGATCCGGGCATTGGAGGGATGGTAGAAGCGGCGGTGGGCCGCAAGGAACTGTTCGTAGGTCAGATCGGGGATGTTCGCCGGGTCGCCGCCGGACTCCATGCCGTAGGTCGTATCCGGGAAGATCATCCGGTTCAGATTGCCGTAGACCATCCGGTCCACCGAGGAGAACGCGCCCTTCATCTCGCCGTAGACCACGCCCACGCGGCGGAGCGTACCGTCCTCCGCAAGCTCGTAGTGCCAGCCCTCCTGGCGGAAGACGTTCGGGTTGTGATAAATGGCCGGGAAGAACACCGCGTCCAGATAGACGCGCATCAGGTTATAGAAGTCCCGGTCGTTCCGGCTGGAAACCGGGTACATCGTCTTGTCGGAGAAGGTGATCGCGTTGAGGAAGGTGTTCAGCGAGCCCTTCAGCAGCTCCACGAAGGGGTCCTTGACCGGGTAGCGGTCCGAGCCGCAGAGAACGGAATGCTCGATGATGTGGAAGACGCCGGTATCATCCTCCGGGACGGTCTGAAAGGCGACGCAAAAAGTCTTGTTGGGGTCCGGGCGATCCAGCCAGACGAGGTCCGCCCCGGTCCTGTCATGCCGGAGCTGATAGAGGGTGCCGACGGGATTCGTGAGCGCGGCGGTGCGCGTCACCGTGAAGCCGCAGAGCTTCTGGTGAAGCGCCGGCTTTTGATCGTGCAATGCTTTCTTGTTGTTCATACGGTTCTCCTGCTTTCATAGCTGTTTTCGTATCTTGAGGATCGTCCGGCCGTTGTCCCGGCGGTCTCCCCAACGCGCTTTCACGCCTTTGATCGTTGCTTTTGGTTCTGATCCCCAAACCGTTTGCGGAATCACATCCTGACAGACCGCTTCTTGGGGCAGGAGCATTCTTCAACAGCGTTCAACCGTGCTGAACAGCGTTCAACAAAAGCAACATATTCATATCCATATTCATATCCATATTCATATCCAAATATAATACAGTCTCTCCGTTGTTTTGCGGCTGCGTTTACCGCTCCACGATCAGCTTTCCGTTCTGCTTCCAGCTTCCCCTGCGATAATAGATGAACATAGCAAGTCCGGTCAAAACCCAGGAGACGGGATAGCACAGGCTGAGAACCAGGAGGGTATGGACCTTTGCAAACAGGGTGTAGATCCAGATGACGCGGAACAGGCAGATCCCAAGGCCCGTGATGACGACGGGCCGCACGGCGTCGCCGGAGCCGCGCAGAACGGCGGAGAGGACCTCCACGACGGACCAGGTAAAATAGAACGGCACAAAGTAGAGCATGATCAGCCAGGTGGTATCCCGAACCGCCTGGTCCTTGGTCAGAAGCCGTAGAAGCGGCCTGCCGCTGAGCAGGATCATGCCGCTCAGGCAGAGGGTGATGACCACGGACAGGATCATGCCCTGCTTCACGCATTCCTTTACGCGGTCTCCCCTGCCCGCGCCGAGATTCTGACCGACGAAGCTCATAATGGCCGCGCCAAGCGCGTTGCTCACAGCCCAGAAGATGCCGTCCGTCTTGCCGGACATGACCCAGGAGGCCACCACGACGGTTCCGAGAGAATTCACGCCGACCTGGATGATCATGTTGCTGACTGCATACATCGAAGATTGCAGACCGGAAGGGATGCCCAGACGGAGCATGCTTTTCAGATAGCCGCTGCGGAGCTTGAGATCGCGCAGACGCAGGCGGTAGGTCTCCTTCGTCGTCATCAGCTTCCACGTCAGCAGGGCGGTGTTCAGCACCTGGGCTGCGACGGTGGCAGCGGCTGCGCCGACAATGCCCCAATGGAAGACGATCACGAACACGGCGTCGAGGACGATATTCGTCACACAGCCTGCAACCATGTAGACGAAGGGGCTGACCGAATCGCCGACGGCACGAAGCATGTTGGATTCCATATTCAGGATCAGAACGAAGGGAACGCCGAGGAAATAGATGCGCAGATAGAGAACGGCCTGCGGCACAGTCTCCTCCGGGGTCTTGAGCAGACGGAGCATTCCCGGCGTTCCGGCAAGGCCGAAGGCCATCAGAAGCACGCCCAGCAGGCCGAAGACCGCGATCGCGTTCCCCGATGCGTCCTGCACGTCGTCGGCGCGCCCGCTGCCATAGAGCTGGGAGATGATGACGGACGCGCCGGCGGTGAAGGCAACGAAAAAGCCGATCAGCAGATTGATGATCTGCGCCGAGCTCCCGCCCACCGCCGCCAGAGCCACCGTGCCGACGAATCTGCCCAGGATCAGTCCGTCCACGGCGTTATAAAGCTGCTGAATACAGGTTCCCGCGGCAATCGGCAGAAAAAAGACAAGCAGTCTCTTCCACACCGTGCCCTCGGTCAGATGATTCCTGGAAAGTTGTTTGTTCATTGCAGAATCTCTTTGTCACTCCTCGTATTACTTGCGTATTATTATAGCACAAAGAGCAGAACAAGGCAAGTGAGCTTTTTCCGCTCCAGAAGCTCATTTTTCCGCTCCAGAAGTTCAATATGTATGATGTAAAATGATGGCGCAGGTCGCGGCGCTGGACAAGGGCGAGCGCTACTGCCACCGCACAGACGAACAGCTTGTTGCGTTCGCAGGCTGGAAACCCGCATTTGAAGAACAATAAAGGCTTCCCCCGTTCCGGGAACGCGGGCCGGGCGGAAGACGGAAACGCCGTGTTCAGTCGCGGGTCAGAGCCTCATCAGATTGATTATAACGCGCCTGAATGACATGGGGCGCGCTGCAAAACGAAGGGATTGCAGCGCGCCCTCTTTTTCTGCGCTCCGGGAGATTCTGCGGCAGCAAAAGCGCCCGAAGCGCGTAATCCCTCACGGCTCCGGCCTCAATCAGAAATAGTCATTGTATTTTGACAGCGATTCAGATATATTATAGAAGAATACGTGCAGCGAACGGCATCTTTCCTGTTTCGATCAAATCCGCCAAAAAGATTTCGGATTTTGTAAACCTTTTGCCCGCCTCGTGCATCTATAAGATAGATGTTATTTTCGAATCACGAAAGGAGGCGGCAGGATGGCACAGGATACCTTTGCCGATCTATATCGAAGCTTGATCGCTTACTATCGGCTGCCGGATGAACAGGCCGCCTGGCAGCTCAAGCTGATCTTGGATCGTCTCGACGCGCTGCTTGCGCGGAACCGAAAGAATGAGACCGGAACAGAAGGAGGCGTTTTCCATTGAGAGAAAACGGCAAATCGCAGATCAGCCAGGAGCTCCTGAACCTTGCACGCGCCGGAGACCGGGAGGCTATGGCCGCGCTTTACGACTGCACCCACCAAGAGGTTTACCGGACTGCTCACGCTCTGCTCCGGGATGAAGACCTCGTTCTGGACGTGCAGCAGGAGACCTACCTCCACGCCTTTTCCCATCTCGATCAGCTCCGGGATGCCGGCAGCTTCCTGCCCTGGCTGCGGAAGATCGCGGTCAACGAGGCGCGATCCCAGCTCCGCAAGCGGACGCCGGTGCTCTTTTCGGAGCTGAATCCCGACGAGGCGGATACCGTCCCGGAGCCCACGCTGAGATCAGAGGATCCCGACGCCGACCCGGCCCTCCATCTGGAGCAAAAGGAGAACGCCCGCCTGGTCCGCGAGATCCTGGACGAGCTCTCGGACGGTCAGCGTATGCTGGTCGCCATGTACTACTATGAAAACGTCCCGATCAAGCAGATCGCGGAGACCTTGCAGATCAGCCCCGGCACGGTGAAAAGCCAGCTTGCCCGAAGCCGCCGGAAGGTGGAGGAGCGCGTCCGCAAGCTGGAGCAGGAGGGCGTCAAGCTCTACGGCTTGGGCCCGATCCCCTTCCTGGTCGCCCTGCTGCGCAACGAGACGCCTGTTGTCGAGGCAGGCAAACGCGCCATCCCATCCGTTGCGCTCCACGTGGGCCGGACCTTCTTCGAGACCGCCCTGGGGCGCGTCGTCCTGGGCGGCCTTTCGGTTCTGATGATCGGCGGCGGCTTCGTGGGCTATGCCGCCTGGAAGGATTACCGGGAGAATGCCTCGCTGACCGTACAGCACACGACGGACCCATCGGTTCCCTCCGAGCTCCTGTTCACGCCGCCCATCCAGCCGGAACTGGTGACGACGTCTCCAATCGATACCGTGCCGGCTCCGCCGGACACGAGCGCGGATGCAACGCCGGAGGATCTGCCCGCAGAGACCACCACCGAGCCGGAATCCACGGAACCTGAGACCACGGAACCGGAGACCACGGAACCGGAGACCACGGAACCGAAAACCACCGAACCGAAGCCGACGGCTCCAACGCCCACCGTAACCGAACCGACGACGCCGCAGGCGACGGAGCCGGAAGGGAGCTCCGACAGCGAGGAAAATCTGATCGGCGCACCGCCCGCAGAGGCCGCCACAACGCAGTCGTCAGGCACGCTTCCCACCGAGCCGCCCTATCCGCCCAGTCCCGGGACCGTTACGATCTCCCTGGGCGAAACCTGGACGTTCCACGGGATCGGAACGGCGTCGAGCTTGGAGTTCCTTGCCCTGCCCAGTGATGCGCCGAAGATCTACGAGTCGGCAGCCTCCATTGGAATACAATCCTACGGAGACGCAAACATCAGCTTTACCCCCACGGAGCCCGGGACCTACACGATCTATTATACTACGGTTTACCATGCGCTCTTTCCCTGGGCGACGGTCATTGTGACAGAAGGATAACAAAACACAAAGGAGGAAACAGAGATGAAAACCTGTCTGACCCGAATCACTGCACTGCTTGTCACCCTTGCGCTTCTGGTCGGCGCGATCCCCTTCGCGCTGGCGGCAGAGCGCATGGATTTCCGCGTCCTGGAGGCGGAAGGCGATACCGACAAAAACGCGATCTACGTTGTGACGAAGCCGAAGTTCTATTTGACGGACATCTCCTCGTTCTATGGCGGCTACGCCGTGTACAAGGATATTCTTACAGGATGCTATGGTATCGTGGACTATCGCGGGAATATCGTTTACAGCCCGGGCCCGAACCGCCCCAAACCCGATACTGTCTTAGGCGATAATCTGTTTCTGACCAGCGAGACCCCGTATGGGACAGGATATCTGTATGACTTCAGCGGAAAGCTGCTCTACGACATACTCCTGTCTCCGTATGAAGTCATGGCGCTTTACGACAGCGTGACGGGCGCGTCGCTGGGCTTCCGGATCGGAGAATGGTCCGCATGGTGGGAGGATGTGCCGTCGATCCTCGTCTCATGGGAAGGCTCCGAGTTCCCCTATGCCGTCGGCGAGGTACAAAACGGCCTTGTCTGCTGCAATACGGAACAGGGCTGGAGCCTCTGGGAGGCCTTTGGGGACAAGCATCTGCCGGACGACTACGAATACCTGTCTTTCACAGACGCAGACCTGCTGCTCTCCAGGCAGAACGGCGTCTATCGGATGATCCGCACGGACGGTACGCCCCTGGACGATCAGACCTATGACGACGTTCAAAAGCTCCGGTCCCAGTTTCCGGCCATGATCGTCGGCAAGGGCGGGAAATACGGACTGCTGAACGGAACCGGCTCTGAGATCGCCCCGCTCTGCTTCGACCAGATCGAGCAGACCTATTTCCCGCAGGAAGATCCTGCCTATTTCGCCTTCCGCGGGACCGTTGACGGGAAGACCGAGGACTATATCGCCTCGTCCTCCGGCTATCAGACCAAAGCCGAATGGGATCGGGCGCATAACCGGCTGCTCCGGCAGGATTGGTATCTGCTGACCGATTCCGAGGGGTACGCGCAGCTTGCGGATGATCAGGGCCAGACACTGATTTCGGAATCGTTCTCGGTGGTCATGCAAACCGGCAGCAGTCTGGTTCTTTGGTTCCGGCCTGCGGGCGTCACGCGGTTCTATGACTGGGATCTGAACCTGTTGGCCGAGGTCGCCGGACTTCCTTCCGGCCGCACAAAGCAGGGCTTCGCATTTTCCAATACGGCGGAGGACGGGTCCAGAAGTACAGACTTCTATGATCAGAACGGCAGACTGATCCGATCTCTTCCGGGTGATTGCGTCATTTGCAACGATGCAAATACCATCGCGCTGGGCCGGGCGGACGGAAAGTATGCTTTTGCGGATGGACGCGGAAACCTGCTTACCGATTATGATTATTGCTATCTCTACCCGATCAGCTCCGGCTTAGATTCCGTGCAATATCCCTATTATTGCGTGAAAAAGCAGAGCGGTCCTTTCAGTGAGATTATTGACGGCCGTACCGGCAAAAACGCCCTGCCTTCGGGATACACGGTCAACGACTGGTGCACGCTGCTGCCGGAGGGGTGCTATTTCCCCGTCTTCTCAAACGACAAAACCGGCTTCGCCCGGATCACACGCCGGGGCGAAAGTCCTTACAAGGACGTCAGTCTGAACGACTGGTATGGGACGGCCGTGAAGTTCTGCTACAACGCCGGGCTGATGAACGGCGTGGAAATCGGACGCTTCAAGCCCGGAGCAGGCATGACCCGCGCGATGCTGGTGCAGGTGCTCTATAACATTTCCGGCGAGAAGACCGCCGCCCACGGCTTTACAGACGTCCCCGCCGACGCCTGGTTTGCCGATGCGGTCAACTGGGCAGCGGAAAACCACATTGTGGAAGGTGTTTCAAAGACCAAATTTGCCCCCAATTCCCAGATCACGCGGGAGCAGATGGTCACGATCCTCTATCGGTACGCAAAGACCTTCGGCTGCTCTTTTGCCCCCTCCGCAGACCTGAGCTGCTATTCCGACAGCAGCTCAATCTCCGGCTACGCGACCGAGGCGATGGCCTGGGCCGTCGGAAACGGGATCATCAAAGGCACCTCGTCCACGAAAATCTCCCCGCAGGGCACCGCCACCCGCGCCGCAGTCGCCACCATCCTGATGCGGTTCGTCCGCCTGATGGCAAACGCCTGACCCGCGCCCGCAGACGACTGCCGGATTGGCATATATCAAGTTTTTCGGGATTCAATCAGGGGACGGTTCTCTGATTGATTTCCCAATCGGCCCGAAATAAATGTCAATCAAGGAACCGTCCCCTGATTGTGCCCGGGCGCACCCCCGTTTCTGCACGCACGCGGCCA
>JAEEGG010006795.1_pt1 | contig 26711 bp, 24 predicted proteins | sample 9134161 | NCBI WGS metagenome assembly JAEEGG01 (sample SAMN16246543, study PRJNA631951) | gut metagenome | biome: gut microbiome; feature: rumen; material: CR-attached | host: Bos | place: Iran: Karaj | collected 2018-10 | reverse complement strand
ACGAGCATGGCCGCGTGTTTGGCGACATCGGCTGCTACACCCTCGGCTTCAACATGGGTGCTTTGAACACCACCGTCTGCATGGGTGCTTCCATCACCATGGCAAAGGGTGCTGCCGAAATGGGCATCTTCCCCTCGGTGGCAGTTATCGGCGACGGTACGTTTGGACACAGCGGCATGACCGGCCTGCTCGACTGCGTGAACGAGAAGGCCAACGTCATCGTGATGATTCTCGACAACGACATCACCGCCATGACTGGCGGCCAGCCCTCGAGCGCGAACATGAAGCTGTTCAACATCTGCAAGGGCCTCGGTGTCGACCCCGACCACATCCGCCATATCGTCCCCCTGCCCAAGAACCACGACGAGTTTGTCAAGATTCTGGAAGAGGAGATTGCCTACGACGGCGTGAGCGTCATCATCCCGCAGCGCGTCTGCATCGTTGAGAACAAAAAGCGCATTGCAGCCAAGAAATAAATTGTCATAAATAACGGAATAACGTAATAATGAAATTGTAGCAACAATGAAAAAAGACATCATACTTTGTGGCGTAGGCGGCGACGGTATCGTCTCCGTAGCCAAAATCATCAGCGACGCAGCCCTGAACCTGGGCATGTATGTCAAGCAGAGCGAAATCCACGGTATGTCGCAGCGCGGCGGCTCGGTGTTCAGCCACCTCCGCATCAGCAGCGACCCCATCTTTGCCGACGTTATCCCCGAAGGCAAGGCCGATATCATCCTCAGCTCTGAGCCTATGGAGGCTCTGCGCTATCTGCCTTTCCTAGCTCCCGACGGCGTGGTCATCACCAACAGCGACCCCTTCATCAATATCAAGAACTATCCCGACATTGAGAAGGTGAACGCCGAGCTGGCCAAGCTGAAGAAATGCGTCAGCTTCAACGCCAACACCATTGCCAAGGAGCTCAACGCCCGCGGCAACATGGTGCTGCTGGGTGCCGCCGCCCCCTACCTTGAGATTGAGTTCGACGAACTGGAGAAAGCCATCAAGGCCATTTTCGGCCGCAAGGGCGACGCCGTAGTCGAGACCAACATCAAGGCCATCCGCGCCGGCCGCGATGCCAAGTAATTAGCGCATATATTATGAAAAGACCGCTTGACAATACGGTTAAGCGGTCTTTTTTGTAAAACAACGTCATGAGTCGTGCCGACAAACAAATAGAGTTTGCTGTATTCTGTATAGAAAACACAGCAAAGCGTCTCGGGACATCGGGGCGAGCAGTTTATCGTGCCTTATGTGAAACAGATGGCATAAACACATTTATTTTCCCCAGTTATGATATACTGCATACCCAGTCAAAAGAATACATCGTTGACGAGACGCTGGAATATCTTAGGCATCACACCCCATCAATTACCCTCAATACCCAGCCTGTATCATGATTGTTTATCACGGAGCAACTATTGCCATCTCAAGGCCGTTGGTAAATGTTGGCAGGAAGCATTTGGACTTCGGAGAAGGCTTTTACATGACTGATTTACCCGAACAGGCTATCTCTTGGGCGCAACGTCCAATCAATGCTGGAAAGGAACACGTACTGAACACATACGAATTTGACATTGAGGGTGCTGTTTCCGAAGGCTATCGTTATAAGCATTTTATTGCCTATGATTCCGAGTGGCTGGAATTCGTTGTGGCTAATCGTAGAGGAGAACAGCTTTGGAAGGCATACGACATCATAGAAGGAGGCATAGCCAACGACCGAGTGTTTAATACCATAGAACTGTATGCGGCTGGCCTTACCCCAATGGAAGATGCACTGAAAAAGCTGCGATATGAAAAACCGAACAACCAGATTTGTCTGCTTCGCCAGCCCATGGTCGACAAATATCTGCATTTTATCGAAGCCAAACAAATAGAGCCATGAACGAGTCCCCGCTGATAAATGAGACACTTCTACAAATGAAGTATGCCCGCATCATCACACTGCTGTCCGAACGATTGGGCATTAATCCTCAACAGGCATTGGACATATTCTACAACTCCTCTACATACGGCTATTTGTCCCAGAAAATGTACCATCTGCATAATATGAGCGATGCCTATCTCGTTGACGAGATAATCCTTGAGCTGCAAAACGTACAATAATTATTCAAAAATTTGAGTCCTAACAGACTGACAGATTTTCCACTTTGGATTTTTACAGAAAAACACAACTTCAAATCGAAGTATTATTATTGTGTTAGAAAAACAACATGCTATCAATTAAAACGATTCTACGCAAGTTTGAACTTCTGTTCCTACTGCTGGTAGGTAATATTCTCTATGCTCAGAACTGGCCGGAGAGGGAGGGTTTCGTGAACCATTCCACTGACCCGAAACCCCTCTCTATCCAAGGGCAGATTGTCGTGCCTGCCGATGCCAATTCCATTGAGCTCCTAACAGCGCGTCTGCTGCACCGATACTTAAGGGGCTATGTAATCATCCCCGAGCCTGCACATTCCGACTCGCTTTACTCTCTCTTGAATCCCGATTACGGCAAACTACCGCCATCCATCTTTGTCGGCAAGACACGACTGGCCGACAAGTGCCTCCTCCGCAAGGGCGAAATCCGCGACGACGGTTTTATCCTCAAGTGCGACGGACGGCTGGCTGTCATCTACGGTCTTCGGGACAAGGCGGTCTACTATGGAGCGGTCCGCCTTTTGGAGTTGAAAGGCTACAGAATGACACACCATCAGGTGCCCGATGTTGCCCCCAATATCCAACTGGGTCTGCCCATAGTCGATGAGGTGAACAACCCCAGCTTCGCCTACCGCGAGATGTGGTACTACACTCCTCACCACAGCCAAGACTATGCCGACTGGCACGCCCTGCACCATCGCATCCGTGTCGGCGACTCGGGACAATACATTTGGGACAGCCGTTTCTCAGGTCCCCTCCGCTGGGCGGAAGGCATGTATGTGCATACCTTTCAAAAACTGGTCCCCCCACAAAAGTATTTCGACAGCCACCCCGAGTGGTTTACCGAGACCGATGGCAGACGGGTGCGCGATGGGCAGCTCTGTCTCTCCAACCCCGAAGTGCTTGACACCCTCTGCACAAATCTCGCCAAGATGATGGAGGAGCAGCCCGGCGCTCAGATATGGTCCGTATCAAACAATGACAACTACAACGTCTGCCAGTGCCCCCGCTGCCGTCACATGGACTCCCTCTACGGAGGCCCCAGTGGCACACTCATCCATTTCATCAACCAAGTGGCGCGCCGTTTCCCCAGCAAGACCATCTCCACCCTTGCCTATCAGTTCACTCGCAGGGCACCCCAGCCAGTGAACAGCCATATCGAAAAGCCCGACAGCAACGTCAACATCATGTTCTGCTCCATAGAGTGCGGCCGTCAGGAGGCCATCGCCACCGCTCCTGCCGAAGCCTCATTTCGCTGCGATATGGAAGACTGGGCAGCACTGACCGACAACATCTATGTCTGGGACTATGTGGTGCAGTTCCGCAACATGTGGGATCCTTTCCCCAATCTCCACGTTTTGCAACCCAACCTCAAGTATTTCCACGACCACGGCGTGCGCCTGATGTTTGAGCAGGGCACGGGCGCCAACAACATGACCTCGTGGATGGAGTTGCGCGAATACATGCTGGTCAAACTGCTGTGGAATGTCGACGCCGACCCCGATTCGCTGTTGCACGACTTCTGCATACATTACTATGGTCTGGCGTCACAACCCGTCGAGGAGCTATACCGCGAGATGCACCGCGCCCTCATCGCCTCCGGCAAGCGGTTGGACATCTACGGTTACCCGGTTGATGCCGCCGATGGCTATCTCGCCCCTGAGAAGATAACCAAATACCAATCCCTCATCGCCGCTGCCTACGATAGTCTGCACCACTACACACAGACCAACAACTTATATTACACCCGTTATGGCCTCTTCACCGACCAGGTAGTACGCGACCGCATCCGATACCTTGAACTCTCCATCGACTATGCCGTCCTCGAACTCACCATGGCGGGTCACTTGCCGATGGACAGCACCTTCCTCCCTCGGGCTGACCGCTTTATCGCCGACGGCACCCGCCTTGGCCTTAACATCCTACATGAAATGGGCTACACCCTTCAGGAGTATCGCGCTGATATTGACAATTACCTTTCCAAATGCCTGCAGCCTAACTTGGCTCGCCACTGTCCCGCCCGCCTCCGCACGCAACCTGACAGCCGCTACCAAGCCGATGGTCCTCAAACCCTCACCGACGGCCGTGCTGGCATCCTCGACTACCGACACTCGTGGCTCGGCTTCTATGGCGACACCCTCGACGCCGTCGTCGACCTCGGCAGCCGCAAGCCTCTCCACCAAATCCGGCTCGACTTCTTTTACTTCCCCCTTTCGTGGATTTTCTTTCCGCAAACCATCAATTTCTATATCTCCAACGATGGCAGCAGCTGGCGACTGATTGATTCCCTCCATCCCGACGACCCAGAACACCTTGCCATCCCTGAGATCAGGACCTTCTCCACCCGTTCCTTCAGCCGTCGGGCACGGTACGTCCGGGTCGAGGCCATCCCCTTGCCCGCTATTCCCTCCTGGCATCGCGCCACAGGCACCCCCGCTTGGCTCTTCACCGACGAGATTATCGTGCGCTGAAAATCTTGCTATGTCATAAAAAAAGAGTATCTTTGCAGCCGTTTTTTTTGACGGCACCCTATGCTGACACCTGTACATATCATTGGCATTCTCCTCACTGTAGGTCTTTTGCTGGCGGTGAGCATCCTTTCTGGCCGCAAGGTGAAGGATGCAAAAAGTTTCACCACTGGGGGTCGTTCAGGCTCTTGGATGGTCTGTGGTGCCATTCTCGGCACGCTGGTGGGCGGGCAGTCCACCATCGGCACGGCGCAGCTGGCTTTCAGTTTCGGCATTTCGTCGTGGTGGTTCACTATCGGTGCCGCCCTCGGCGCTTTGGTGCTTGCCTTGGTATATGCCCGTCCGCTGCGCGAGAGCGACTGCACCACCCTCCTCGAGATTGTGTCGCGACAGTATGGCCGCCGTGCTGAGACCGTCGGCTCAGTACTCTTCCTCATTGGCATCTTTATCAGCATCATGTCGCAGGTGCTCTCCTCGTCGGCCATGGTCACCAGCCTTTTCCATATCCCCTTGACGTGGGCGGCTGTCATTAGTGCCGTACTCATCATGCTTTTCGTCCTCTTTGGAGGCATACGCAGTGCCGGAGCGGGCGGCATCATCAAGTTGGTGCTGCTCTATGTCACCAGCCTTGCCGCCGGGGCTATGGTGTGGTTTCTGGGTAAAGGCATTGGAGGAATCATGGACAGCATAGAGACCATCTATGCCGACCCTGTGGTGGCCGGTCTCAACGACATCACCGATGCCGAGAGCATCCACCACCGCTACGGCAACATGGTGGCACGCGGCGCCCTCAAAGACATCGGTGGATGCCTGTCGCTGATGCTCGGTGTGGTCACCACCCAGACCTACGCACAGGGCATCTGGTCTGCCGCCTCCACCCCCAAGGCTCGTCGCGGCGCAATTTACTGTGCCTGCCTTATCCCCATCATCGGTGCCGCCTGCACGCTGGTGGGCATGTACATGCGGGGTCATTATGTCACCGCTTCTGAGCTGGCCGCCCTTCAGGCCGCTGGACATCGCCTACCCGGGGGCATTGGTGTGATAGAAGGCTCCCTTCAGGCTTTCCCCGCTTTTGTGCTGAATCATCTGCCTGCATGGATAGGGGGCATCTGTCTCGGAGCCATGCTGGTCAATATACTGGGGTGTGGCAGTGGGCTCACCCTCGGAGCCGCCACCATTCTGGTGCGCGACGTGGTGGACAATCTGCGCCAACTGCGTGTCAGTCGTCAGTTTGGACACCGTTTGCCCCGTGCTGTGGTCGTGACAGGTTCTTCGGCACTGGTTCAAACGCGCCTTGCCATTGTGGCAATACTCACTATGGCCGTTGTTGTGGCACTCTCGGTGCGTGGCACCTTTATCAACGACCTCGGCTTCCTCTCGCTCGGTCTGCGCGCCGTGGCGTTGCTCTTCCCGTTGAGTTTTGCCCTCTTCATGCCGGGGCGCTTCCGTGCCAACCGCGTGGTGCCAGCCATGGTGGCAGGTACCGCTGTCATGCTGATAGCCAAGTTCTTCAGTCTCCCCGCCGACCCTATCTATTACGGGTTAGGGATCAGTGCCCTTGTGCTGCTCTCCGGCCTGCGAACCGCCAAGGGATCCAATCGTCTGCGTTGGTAGCGATGAGAACTTGATAAGGAAACCCATGTGGCTTGTTCCATAGCTATTGGTTCGATGTTCTTTTGTTCGTTGTCGAGCAAAGATGAATCTGACATAGAGCGACTCAAGCTGGATGTCGTACTGACATCTCATAGCCGTGAGGGAGGTATAGGGTGGAGAGTTGGGATGAAAGCAAGGTGAGGCAGTAGCCAACAATGGGGGTGCATGGGAGGGCGTATGGGATATAAAAAGTGCGTGAAGCATTGTTTTTTCTTGCTATGTTGAAAAAAATGTGTATCTTTGCAACGGTTAAGTGCGGGGACGTGAGTCCCCTCTTTTATTGCTTATGATAGACAAATTCAAGGTTTTAGACATTGTAAAAGATGTTCTCGAGGGAACGGACAAGTACCTCATAAATATGAAAATCACGCCCGACAACCGCATTTTTGTGGATCTTGACGGTGATAACGGCATCAATATTGACGACTGTATTGAGGTGAGCCGTGCGATAGAAAATAGTCTGAACCGTGACGAGGAGGATTTTGAGTTGAACGTAAGTTCCGCTGGTGCCGACTCACCGTTGAAAATGCCTCGGCAGTATCGCCGCCATGTGGGTAGGGAATTGGGTGTGCAGCCTTTTGAGGGTGAATATGTTGAAGGTACGCTGGCTGAGGCCGACGACACTCATTTCACCATAAAAATCAAAGGAACCAAGAAGGTGGCACCGAAAGAATACACGTTTGCCTACGAGGATGTCAAGACCGCCAAAGTGCTTATCCGTTTCTGACAGAGACGATAAGTCGCCTTATGAAGTAAAAAAATAATAATATACAAGTCAGATGAAGACATTAGACCTGATAGATTCCTTTTCGGAATTTAAAGAATTTAAAAACATTGACCGCGAAACGCTGATGCATATTCTCGAAGAAGTTTTCCGTGCCGCACTGGCCAAGCGCTATGGTACCGAGGACAACTTCGATATTATTGTCAACATTGATAAGGGTGACCTTGAGATTTTCCGTAACCGCACCATTGTCGAGGACGGCAACGTGAAGGACGAGAATCTGGAGATTGCATATAGTGATGCTATCAAGATTGAGTCTGACTTCGAGGTGGGCGAAGAACTTTCCGAGCCTATCTATATGTCTGACTTTGGGCGTCGCGAAATTCTGGCCATCCGTCAGAATTTGGTGAGCAAAATTCAGGATTACGAGAAGTCACTTATTTTCCAGAAATATAAAGAGAAAGTAGGTGAGATTATAGTAGGTGAGGTGTACCAACCTTGGAATAAAGAGATTTTGATTCTTGATGAGGAGAAGATCGAACTGGTTCTGCCCAAAGCCGAGCAGATTCCGAGCGATCGTTTCCGCAAAGGTGACACGGTGCGTGCGGTGGTGCTAAAGGTGGAGATGCGCAATAATAATCCTGTCATTGTTCTATCCCGTACTTCACCCATCTTTCTGGAACGTTTGCTCGAGGCTGAAGTGCCTGAGATTTATGACGGTCTTATTACTATCCGCAATATTGTCCGTATTCCTGGCGAGCGTGCCAAGATTGCCGTAGAGTCATACGACGATCGCATTGACCCAGTAGGTTCATGCGTGGGTATCAAGGGTGCCCGCATCCATGGTATTGTCCGCGAGCTGCGTAATGAGAATATTGATGTGTTGAACTATACTCCTCGTTTGGATATTATGGTTCAACGTGCACTTGCACCGGCTAAAGTTTCGTCAATCAAGATTGATGAAGAGGCTAAAAAGGTAGAGGTGTTCATGGAACCCGATCAGGTGTCGTTAGCTATTGGTAAAGGTGGCTGCAACATCAAGCTGGCCAGTAAACTGGTAGGATATGATATTGATGTTTACCGTAAGGGTGATGAATATCCAGACGATGTGGATTTGCGCGAATTTTCCGATGAGATTGACCAATGGATTATTGATGTCCTCATCAACATTGGTTGCGACACGGCCAGAAATGTTCTGGCTCTGAGTAAGGAGGATTTGTTGAGCCGTACAGACCTTGAAGAAGAAACCATTGACGAAGTCATCCGCATCCTAAAAGCCGAGTTCGAGGAGGATTCAGAAGAACAGGCCGATGATACCGACAAGCCCCAAGAATCCCAAGATTCTGCCGAGTCTCAGCAGTCAAGCGAGGCTGACGGACAATAGGCTGCACAGCCTGTGGAGCCTCCGTCAGAGGCAAGAGAAGGAGGGATGAACCCCCTAAAGAAAAAGAATAATAGGTGAGCGGAACAAATCCGCCAAAATAAAAAAGGAGTGAAATATGGCAGAAGAAAACAAAGGAATACGACTGAAAAAAGCGGCAACAGAATTGAATGTCGGTGTATCCACGCTGGTGGAGTTTCTGGCCAAGAAGGGTCATCAGGTCGAATCAAACCCCAATACCCGTCTTACCGCCGAGCAGTATGATATTGTCGCAACGGCTTTTCAGGCTGAACGTGCCGTGAAAGAACAGGCCGATAAGATTGAAATTACCCCGAGCGGCAACAATGTTGTGGTCGAGGCTAACAGTGATGAAAGGAAGGATGAGGCCGACGAGGTCATCATTAAGAATTATAACTCATCAGCTGTCGAGTCCAAGGGTGCCCCTAAAACCGTCGAAACTGCCGTCACTCCCGACGTGCCAGAGGTACTTGAGCCAGAACCTGTCGCTGAGACTGTGCAACAGCCCGAACCCACCATGGTTTCAACTCCTGCCGAGGAGGAAGCCCCTGCCGAGACACAGGCTCCTCAGCAGGAAACCAAAGAACCTGTGGCCGAATTAGAAGAACCTTCTGTAGCCGAGCCCGACCTCCCCAAAGAGGAACCAGAACCCTCGTTCGACCCTATTACTGTTGGGGAGTTGCGTATAATCAACAAGATCGATCTTGATGCCATCAACACCAAGACCCGTCCCGACAAGAAAAAGAAGAGCAAAGCCGAGAAGGCCGCCAAAGCCGAGAAGACTCCCCAAAACGCTGCCGAACCTAAGGCTGTTAAGGAAGAACCTGTCAAAGATAAAAAAACTGAAGCCCCCAAGCCCCAGCCAGCTCCTGTTGAGCCTGAGGTTGTGGCTCCTGCCTCTGTTCCGGTCAAAGAACCCGAGTTCATTGAGACCCAGTATCAGAAACTCGAGGGTCCCAAGTTGGTAGGTATGGTTGATCTCAGTCAGTTCGATAAACCCAAGGCTGGCAGTGGAGAGAAACGCAAACGTAAACGTATCAAGAATAAAGGTGTAAAAGTGAATGAGGTTAACGGCCAACCCAGCGCCGCATCCTCTGCCCAACAAGCACCTGCTGGCAAGAACAGCTCCAAGAACAAGAAGAACGACAACGTCGCTTCGGGCAATGATGTAAAGAGCGAGAAAAGCGAGAAAAAGAAGAAGAAAGAGAAGAAGGTTGTCAAAGTTGAGATTGACGACTCCGAAATCGAGAAGCAGATTCGCGACACTTTGGCTCGTCTCAGCCCCATGGGCAAGTCTAAGACTTCCAAGCACAATCGCGAGAAACGTCAGAAAGTACATCAGCGTATAGAAGAGGAACAACTCAACGAGATGGAAAGCCAGAAGACGTTGCAGGTGACCGAGTTTGTCACCGCTAACGAATTGGCCACCATGATGAACATCCCTGTCACTCAGGTCATCAGCACCTGTATGTCTGTTGGTATCTTCGTCAGTATCAATCAACGCCTCGATGCCGAGACCATCAAACTGATTGCCGACGAGTTTGGATTTGATATCAACTTTGCCAGTGCCGATGTCATTGACGAGTTGAATAAGATTGAAGAGGAAGACCGTCCAGAAGACCTTATCATCCGCAACCCCATCGTTACTGTCATGGGACATGTCGACCATGGTAAGACTTCTTTGCTTGACTATATCCGCAAGACCAATGTCATTGCAGGTGAGGCAGGCGGTATTACCCAGCATATTGGAGCATACGAAGTGACCACGGCCGACGGTCGCAAGATCACCTTCCTTGATACCCCCGGACATGAGGCTTTCACTGCCATGCGTGCCCGCGGTGCCAAGGTGACGGATATTGCAATCATTGTCATTGCTGCTGATGATAGAATCATGCCCCAGACCGTTGAAGCTATTAACCATGCCCAAGCTGCCGGAGTACCCATCGTTTTTGCCATCAACAAGATTGACAAACCTGGTGCCGACCCCGACCGCATCAAGACCGAACTGGCCAACATGAATCTCCTTGTCGAGGAATGGGGCGGTAAATACCAGAGTCAGGACATCTCTGCCAAGAAGGGTATCAATGTCGAAGAACTGCTCGAAAAGGTTATCCTTCAGGCCGACATCATGGAACTGAAAGGCAACCCAAACAAGCGCGCCAAAGGTACTGTGCTTGAGAGCTCGCTCGACAAAGGTCGTGGCTATGTGGCAAAACTCCTTGTCGAGAACGGTACTATCCGCAAGGGCGACCCTATCGTTGCCGGTGCCATCAGCGGTCGTGTCCGCGCCATGTACAACGAGCGTAACCAGGAAGTCATGTCCGCAGGTCCTTCGCAGCCTGTGCTGCTTCTTGGTCTCACGGGTGCCTGTCAGGCTGGCGACACCTTCAACGTCACCGAGAACGAGAAAGAAGCCAAAGACATTGCTGCCAAGCGTACCCAGCTTCAGCGCGAGCAAGGTCTTCGTACCCAAACGCACCTCACCCTCGACGAGATTGGTCGCCGTATTGCTTTAGGCAACTTCAAAGAGCTCAATGTCATTGTCAAGGGTGATGTGGACGGCTCAGTTGAGGCTCTTTCCGATTCCCTCCTCAAACTTTCCACCGACGAAGTGCAGGTCAATGTCATCCACAAAGCCGTCGGTCAGATTACCGAGACCGATGTCATGCTGGCCGAATCCTCCGATGCAATCATTATTGGTTTCCAAGTGCGTCCCTCCGTGGGTGCCCGTAAGATGGCCGAAACCGACCATATCGACATCCGTCTCTACAGCATCATCTATGATGCCATCAACGAACTCAAAGATGCTATCGAAGGTATGCTCTCTCCCGAAACCCAGGAGAAGATTGTCGCCAACCTCGAAATCCGCGAGACCTTCAAGATTTCCAAGGTCGGCACCATTGCAGGCTGTATGTGTCTTGATGGTAAAATCACCCGCAACCACAACGTCCGCATCATCCGCGACGGTATTGTGGTGTACACCGGCAAGCTCGCCTCCCTCAAGCGTTTCAAAGACGATGTCAAGGAAGTCGTTAGCGGTCAGGACTGCGGTCTGAACATCGAAGGCTTTAACGACATCAAAGTCGGCGACATAGTAGAAGCCTACGAGATAATAGAAATCAAGCGTAAACTGTGATGAATGCGTTAACGTGTTAATTCGTTAATCTTTGTAGATTATGAAGACGCAAGGCGTGTTGTATGATAAGAGCAAGCAGTTTGCATTAGGCGTAATCGACCTATGCAATGAACTACGAGCAAAGGGGGAATACATCATGTCAAAGCAAATCCTTAAATCTGGAACAAGTATTGGTGCTAATTATTGCGAAGCAGTATGTGCCGAGAGTCCACAGGACTTTATTCACAAAGTGTCTATCTCAATTAAAGAAGCGAATGAAACATACTATTGGCTAGACCTGCTTCACGATAGCAAATATCTCGACAACGAAAGATACACCCAAATGAGCAATCAAGTGGAAGAACTCTTCAAGATGCTCAATTCCTCAGCAATAACCGTCAAACAAAGACTAGCACATTAACGAATTCAAAAAACTAACGAATTGACACATTCAAAAGGACTAACGAATTAACACATTAACGAAATAACGAATTCAAAAAGGCTCTGATAGTTCAATGGATAGAATAACTCTCTCCTAAAGAGTAGATCCGGGTTCGATTCCCGGTCGGAGTACTGAAAGGCAACCTTAGTGGACTGCCTTTTTTTTTTGTTAGAGAGACTGTCCCGTGTTCAAAAGTGTTGAGACTATTGATTATTTCCCTTTAACCCAAATCGGTCGATAGAAGAGCGAAAACTAATACGAAAATTTCGAGTAGTAATACCCAAATGACCGATTTGGGTTATTGTGCTTTGATGTTACTTTCGTAAATTCTGTTCAAGACAGACGCCATGTTTTATGGCTGCAGTGGTGTTGTTTGGTCACACGTCAATCTTGAGTTAGCAGAGAGGCATAGTTAAGGACCTCGATAGGGGAGGCGTTGCGTTCCTGGCTACCGCAATACACTATGGCGCGGCGAGCGAGACGCGAGGCCAACTGCTCCGTGATGCCATGGAAGCCTTTTTCAAATGAACTGTTGTATGTGGAGGAAGACTTTATTTCATATCCTTCCAAGGCTTGCCCTACAGGCACAAGCAAGTCAATCTCGTTGCCGTTGCTGTCGCGATAGAACATCAACTCTGTGCTTTTGCCTTCGTGAGCACGGCGCTTCACCATGTCGGCCACCACCAAGTTCTCGAACAGGTGTCCCCGCATACGGTCGGAACTTAGCTGGGACTCGTTTTCGATGCCCAACAGATAACAGGCTAATCCAGTATCGTAAAAGTAGAGCTTCGGTGTCTTGGTAAGCCGCTTGCGCGAGTTCTCTGCATAGGGATAAACCATAAAAACAATGTACGAAGCCTGCAATAAAGAGAGCCATGAGCGGACAGTGTTAACACTTATGCCTACCTCGTTGGACAGCTCGGAAGCATTGAACAGACTGCCAATGCGACCTGCACAAAGGCGCAGAAATGTCTGAAACTGGTATAGGTCTTTCACCTGTAGCAGTTGACGCACATCACGTTCCAGATAGGTGCGCATATAGGAGGGATAAAAGAGCCGAGGGATATTGTCGCCCGCATAGATGGCAGGATAGAAACCTTGCAACATCAATTTGTCAACAGAATAGGAACATGCAACTTCAGCGACCTCATTTATTGTGAGGGGAAACAGTTCAAGCACTGCTGTGCGCCCAGCAAGCGACTGGGTAATGCTATTCTGCAGTTTAAACTGAGAGCTACCCGACAAAATGTATTTGCGGTCACGGTGTTCGTCAACTATACCCTGTAGATACGACAACAGTTCGGGTATATTCTGCACCTCGTCAAGAACCATGCCCCTGCCGTGCTGTAAAAGGAATGCCATTGGGTCCCCCATAGCCATGGCTTTTGTGTCGGGGTTCTCCAACGAATAGTATGGCAGGTCGGGAAACATGCTTCGAATGAGCGTGGTTTTGCCCGACTGGCGTGGTCCCGTGATGGTTGCCACAGGGAAATATTTCAAATTTTCCGTAATAACGTATTCTAACTTTCTGTTTATCATGGCGTACAGTGTTGTTTATGCAATTTTGCAATACAACTGCAAAATTACATAAATCTTTTTGATTAAACAAAAAGTGTTTGCACTTTTTTCGTGTGGTTGTCCTCCACCCGGTTGTGCACTAAAAAAAGTGCATTTTTTTCATTATTCTGCATTTTTTTTAGTGCATGTGGGAATTATTGTGTATCTTTGCAGTTGGAAAACAGTAAACAACAGAATACTATGAACGAATTGATGCAGCGTGTTATTGTGCGGGCAGATGCCGCGGAGGCAGTAAACCTGGCGCGGTTTTTCAAGACCGGGCCAGGGGAGTACGGCGAGGGCGACCGTTTTCTTGGCATCAAGGTGCCCGTCACCCGCTCGGTGGTGAAGGAATACTGGAAAGAGTGCAGTTGGGACGACCTTGAGGAGTGTCTGGCCTCGGAGTGGCACGAAGTGCGGCTGGCTGGCCTGCTGGCCCTGGTCCAGCGTTTTCACCACGCCAAGAAAGACCCCGCCGAACAGCAGCGGTGCGTCGACTTCTACCTCAATCACCTTTCGGCGGTGAACAACTGGGACCTCGTCGACCTCTCCTGCTACGAAATCCTCGGCACTTGGTACCTGACCCACGATGCCGCGCCGCTCTACACCCTTGCCCGCGAGGGCCGCACCATCTGGGAGCAGCGTATCGGCATCGTCAGCACCATGATGTTCCTCCGCCATGGGCGGCTGGACGACACCTATGCCATTGCCGACATCCTGCTGCACCATCCGCACGACCTCATCCACAAGGCGGTGGGTTGGCTGTTGCGCGAAGCCGGCAAGCGCGACGAGACCCGTCTGCGCCAGTTCCTTGCCACGCGTTACCGCACCATGCCCCGCACCATGCTGCGCTACGCCATCGAGAAATTCCCTGCCGCCGACCGGCAAGCATTTTTAAGTGCTGAGGTTTATCCGAGGCGTTAGGTGCCGGCCCAGACCTTTTCTGCTTAAGCGGGATGCTCTAGGGTCGTTCAATTCAGCATCGATACAGCATCCTTCTTGCCTCGTTATCTTTTATGGTAAAGGATAACGAGGCAAGAAGGATATAGTAAGGATGCAAGATTGAACGAAGTCAGTGAGGTTTTGCCCGCTGCGAGCGAATGTGGAACAGGAATCTGTCTAATTCGTTTTTTTTTTGTATTTTTGCAAGTTAAAACGAACGATATAAAATGTCGAACAAATACACACATCGCAGTGGCATAGTGAAGATTATCTTCCTGGCGGTTGGGGTACTGTTTGTGCTCCGGCTGTCGATGTTGCAGTTGTTCGACAAGGAGTACAAGGAGAAAGCCAAGAATCAGTCGCTGCGCAATATCACACAATATCCGGCGCGAGGACTCATGTACGACCGCAACGGCAAGCTGCTGGTGTATAACGAGGCGGTGTACGACCTGATGGTCATCCCCCGCATGGTGAAGGACTTGGACACGGCTTTCTTCTGCCGTTCGGTGGGTATCACGCGCGAGGACTTCCTCAGCCGGATGGAGAAGGCGTATGTCTATTCGCCTTACTCGGCTTCGATTTTCATGAAACAGATATCGAAGGAGGACTTTGGCCGCTGGGAAAATGTGCTGTACAAGTTCAAAGGTTTCTACATCTCGAAGCGTACATTGCGTATCTACGACAGGCCCATTGCGGCGCACGTGCTGGGCTATGTGGGCGAGGTGAACGAGCGCGACCTGGAGGAGAACCCCTACTACAAGCGGGGCGACTATATAGGCAAGAGCGGGCTGGAGGCCTCGTATGAGGAGGAGCTGCGCGGCGTGAAGGGAAAGAAGATCATGCAGGTGGATGTTCACAACCGCGAGATAGGCCCCTATATGCACGGTCAGCTGGACACCATGGCCATGGAGGGCATGAACCTCTACACCACGATAGATGCCGACCTGCAGGAATATGCCGAGAAGGTGATGGCAAACAAGCGAGGCTGCATTGTGGCCATCGAGCCGTCGACGGGCGAGGTGCTGACCCTGCTGTCGGCCCCCTGCTATGACCCCAACCTGCTGGTGGGCCGCATCCGTGGCGAGAACTTCAAGCGGCTGAACAGCGACATCTCCAAACCCCTCTTCAACCGTGCATTGCAGGCACAGTATCCCCCGGGATCGATTTTCAAGGTGGCGCAGGCCATGATCGCCCTCCATCTGGGGGTCATCACGCCGGGGACGGGCTTTGTGTGCGACAAGGTGATAGGATGCCACAACCACCCCAGCGCCCGCAGTGTGCAGGAGGCCATCAAGATGTCGTGCAACCCGTATTTCTACTACACCTACCGCCGTGTGATACAGCAGGGCAAGTTCAAGAACATTTACAAGGACAGCCAGTATGGTCTGACCGTTTGGCACGACTATATGAACCGCTTCGGCTTCGGCTACCGTCTGCCGATAGACCTCCCCAACGTGAAGAAAGGCAATATCCCCGACACGGCCTTCTACAACAAATGGTACGGCCGCGAGCGGTGGGCATTCACCACCATCTATTCCAACAGCATAGGTCAGGGCGAGGTGGAGGTGGTGCCGCTGCAGATGGCCAACCTGGCCTGCATCGTGGCCAACCGCGGCTACTTCTACACACCCCACCTGGTGCGGTTCTACGGCCCCGACTCGACCCGCAACCCCGAGTTTTACCAGAAACACGATACCGGTATCGAGCGTGAGTATTTCGAAATCGCGGCTAGGGGTATGTATGATGTGGTGCACGGTGCCGGCGGCACGGCCCACAAAGCCGACATCCCCGACATTGATGTGTGCGGCAAGACCGGCACCGCCGAGAACTACGGCAACGACCATTCCGTCTTCATCGCCTTCGCCCCCAAGGACAAACCGCAGATAGCCGTGGCGGTGTATGTGGAGAACGCGCAGGGCGGCGGCGGCACCTGGGCGGCGCCTATTGCCAGCCTGATTATAGAGAAGTATATCCGTGGCGAGGTGAAACGCAAGGATATGGAGAAATATTACACCGAAATCAATCCCTGCCAGAAGCTGCCGCTTACGCGCAGGATTAAGAAGCCCAAGAGAAGATAATGAATAACAACCGACTGCCTGTAACCGAGAAGAAACGCTACGACTGGGTGCCGATACTGCTGTATCTGGGCATCGTGCTGTTCGGGTGGCTGAACATCTATGCCGCCTGCTACGACGAGAACCATGCCCAGGTGTTCGATTTCTCGCGCCAGCATGGCAAGCAGTTGCTGTGGATGGGTGCGGCGTTTATTGTTGCGGTGTGCGTGCTGTTGATGCATCCGAGGGTGTTCTCTAACGGGTCGTATATCATCTATGGGATTGTGCTGGTGCTGCTTGTGGCCACGTTGTTTATCGGCACTGTGACCAACGGCGGCCAGTCGTGGATTGATTTCGGGGCTTTCAAGTTTCAGCCGTCGGAGTTTGCCAAGTTTGCCACGGCACTGGCTGTGGCAAAGTATATCAGCGCCATTGATATCGATCTCACCCTTCCGCGCACGCGCATCACGCTGGCGTTGCTGGTGCTGGTGCCTGCCGGTCTCATTCTGCTGCAGCACGACACGGGGTCGGCCTTGGTGTTTCTGGCTTTTCTGCTGCCTTTCTTCCGCGAAGGGCTTTCGCACTATATCCTGCTGGTTGGCGTGTTGGCCATTGTCCTCTTTGTGGCGGCGTTGCTTATCAACAAGTACCTGCTCATGGGCATCCTGCTGGTCATCTGCCTGCTGTACCTCTTTGTGTGGCTCTCCAAGCGGACGTCGAAAACCTACTGGCGCACGGCGGCGTTCTTTGTGGTGTGCTGCCTCTTCACGTTGTCGGTGGACTTCACCTTCGAGAAGGTGCTGGAGACCCACCAGCGCAACCGCATCTATGTGTTGCTGGGCAAGGTGGAGGACCCGCGCGGCGTGGGCTATAATGTCGACCAGGCCAAGATAGCCATCGGCTCGGGCGGTCTGGTGGGAAAAGGGTTCTTGAACGGCACCATCACCAAGGCCGATTTCGTGCCCGAACAGGAGACGGACTTTATCTTCTGCACCGTGGGCGAGGAGTGGGGCTTTCTGGGCAGTCTGGTTTTGATAGCCGCCTATGTGTGGCTGCTGGTGTACCTTGTCACCATGGCCGAACGACAACGCTCGGTCTTCTCCCGGTTCTATGGGTATAGTGTGGCCTCCATCCTCTTTTTCCATTTTGCCGTCAACATCGGCATGGTGTTGGGGCTGGTGCCTGTTATCGGTATCCCGCTGCCTTTCTTCAGCTATGGAGGGTCGTCGCTCATTGCCTTCACCCTGCTGCTGTTTATCTTCATCCGGCAGGATGCCGACAAGAATGCGCTGATATGAACTGCTGATTTAGAATTAATTGTATAGTACCTGTTTATAGCTTTTAGAATACAAAACATGGCTAAGAAAACTTCCAACCAACGAACCTGTTCCTTCTGCGGACGCACCGAGGCAGAGGCTATGATGTTCTTCTCGGGTGTCGGCGGCAGCTGTATCTGCGACGCCTGTGTGGAGCAGGCCCACGGAATTCTCGAGGAACGGCTTCATTCCGCCAAAGGGGCGGGCAAAGGGTTTGCAGGGGTGAACAGGATTCCGTCGCCCTCCGAAATCAAGGAGCATCTGGACCAATACGTCATCGGACAGGAGGATGCCAAGCGCGCCCTGTCGGTGGCGGTGTACAACCATTATAAACGTATCAAATATTCCGACGAGCACCACAACGCCGACGAGGTGGAGATCGAGAAGTCCAACATCATCATCGTAGGTGAGACGGGTACGGGCAAGACCCTTCTGGCCCGCACCATAGCAAAGGTGCTGGATGTGCCTTTCTGCATTGCCGATGCCACCACCCTCACCGAGGCGGGATATGTGGGCGACGATGTGGAGAACGTGCTGGTGCGTCTGTTGCAGGCGGCGGACTACAACGTGGCGGCTGCCGAGCGCGGCATTGTGTTTATCGATGAGATAGACAAGATAGCCCGCAAGAGCGACAACCCCTCCATCACCCGCGATGTGTCGGGCGAAGGAGTGCAGCAGGCCATGCTCAAACTGCTCGAAGGAGCGGTGGTGAATGTCCCGCCCCAGGGTGGCCGCAAGCACCCCGAGCAGCCCATGATCCAGGTCAACACGCGCAATATCCTCTTTATCGCCGGCGGTGCATTCGACGGCATAGAGCGTTCCATTGCCCTACGCCTCAAGTCGAACGTGATAGGCTATACCGGTACCGAGACGCGTCGCGAGCTCGACCGCCACAACATGCTGAAGTATATACTGCCCATGGACTTGAAGCATTTCGGCCTCATCCCCGAACTGGTGGGACGTTTCCCCATGCTCACCCATCTGCAGCCCCTCGATGCTGCAGCGTTGCACCGTATCCTCACCGAACCCCGCAATGCCTTGGTGAAACAGTATCAGGCCCTGTTCAAGATGGACGATGTAGAGCTCACCTTTGCTCCTGAAGCCCTCGATGCGGTGGTCAACACTGCGGTGGAGTATAAACTCGGAGCCCGCGGTCTGCGTTCCATCATGGAAGGCATCATGACCGACTATATGTTCACCTTGCCCCAGATGGCGAAGGGGTCGACCCTCTGCATCACAGGCGAAATGGCCACCGAGAAAATCCGTCAGTCGAACATAAACAATTCACTGTTAAACTAATAAATAAATCCTATTCGTCATGAAGAAAGTATTTGCATTGGTGTTGGTCCTCACCCTGTTGGCAGGAGGAGCCTATGCCCAGAAGAAAAACACCAAGGTGCCCCCGTCGGCAGCCACAAAGACCACCAAAGACCTGAGTGTGCAGAGCGTCAAGATGCTTGATGCCCGTCGGCTTCCCCCTCCGGGTGTCGGAATGGAGGCTTCGCTGAAAGAGGTTTTAAACAACCGTAAGACTATCCGACAGATACGTCCCGAAGAATTCCCGCCGGAGCTCCTCTCCAGCCTGCTGTGGAGTGCATACGGTTTCAACCGTCCTAGCGAGCAGCGTCGTGTGGTACCCTCTGCCGTCAACGCACAGGAGTTTGATATCTATGTGTTCAACCGCGAAGGTGTATACCTGTACAATGCCCTTGAGAACGTGCTTGAAATGGTTGTGGAAGGTGATCATCGCGCAGAAATCAGCAAGCAGCCACATTTTATCGAGGCTCCCGTTTCGTTGGTGTTGGTGGCCAATTACGACAGGATGAAGATGTTCAAAGAAGAGTCGGTGCGCGATTTCTATGCCGCTGTCGACTGTGGCTACATCAGCCAGGACATCTATCTCTTCTGCGCTTCGGCCAAGCTGGCCACGGTGGCCTGCGGTGCCATCAACAACGATACCATCCACAAGATTCTTGGTATCAAGAACGGACGCGCCATGCTGGCTCACCCTGTCGGATTCGGTCGCTAGTGTCCGAAAGTCGGGGAACATGTAGAATGATTGGATTTTCGGATATTCATGCTACCGGTTTGTCTGGGTGTCCGAAAATCCTGTATAGATGATTGATGCAATATGAAACTGCGGCTCACGAAACAATTCACGTTCGAGATGGCTCATGCGTTGCCCCTGTACGAGGGCAAGTGTCATAATATCCACGGCCATTCGTATAAGCTTTTTGTAACGGTGGAGGGCGATGCCCTCGACAACCTGTCGGCTGAGGGCGACATGGGGGAGTTCAAACTGCCCGACACGGGCATGGTGATGGACTTCAGTCAGATAAAAAAGATTGTGGAGCAATGTATTGTCGCCCGTTTCGACCATGCACTGGTGCTGCCCGACAGCGATGTTGCAGCCAATGCGCCGTGCGACAGTCTGGGGGGATACCCGGCGAAACTGATACGGGTGGGTTTTCAGCCCACGACCGAGAATCTGTTGCTCTATTTCGCTTCGTTGCTCAAAGGTGAGCTGCCCGAACATACACGTCTCTACTCGTTGAAACTGTACGAGACCGAGACCTCCTGTGCCGAGCTGTTGCTTTAGTCCGCAATCGGTCATTCATATAGACCATAAAACAGGCAACCGGCTTTTCCACCCTCATTGTGCAGCAATGGAAAGCCGGTTGCTTGTTTAGTATGTGCTGATGTAAAGGATTGCCCCGTCGTAGTAAGTGTTGTAGTGGTAGAGGGGGCAGGAGGTCAAGCTGCCGTCGAGGGGGAACCCGTCGCCGAAAGTGCTGAATCCCGACCCGCACAGCGGGCACCGCAGCACGAGGTTGCCGTAGTCCTTGTCCATCGCCAAGCGGCCATGGTCGTGGGGGCATGTGCATTCGTATGCCATGAACTCGTTCCATCCGGTCCGTATTACCGCCATCCCTTGGTAGCCGCCGATCAGGTATTCGTAACCTGTCATGGTGTTCAGTCCCGGGTAGAGCGGGGAGTTGGGGTCAATCTGGCAGGTGGCGTCGCCGATAGGGACATCGCAATAATGGTCCTTGCCGCAACCACACAGGGCGGAAGCGGCAAGGAGAAGCGACATAATGACTGGCGTGAGCCTACTTGCTGTCGCCATAGTCGCCATATAGGGTTTTCAGAAGTACCATGCCGGTAGCCTTCAGGCTGTTGCGGTCCACATGCTCCATATTGTCGCCCATGGTGTGCCAGTGTTTGAAGAAACTGCATCCCGGCGAGTTCTGCACGATATCAATCATGGGGATACTGGTCATACGGTTGACGTAGTAATGGTCGTCGAGAATGGGGTCGGTATCCCTGTTGACGAACATCTTGCCGTATCCGATGGATTCGGCCACGTTCCATATCTTGTTCAAGATGCCGGAGGCGTAGTTGCGGCTGATTTGCTCTTTAGTATAGCGGGGCTCCTCAGTGCCCACCATGTCCAGCAGTACGCCATAGATGGCTTTGTAGAAAGGTACGTGCGGGTTACGGCTCCAATACTGTGAGCCCTTGCACCAGCTGTCCTCGACATGGTCTTCCGCCCAGTCGGGTGTGCCTTGGTCCTCCACATCGAAAAACACAAAGTCCACAGCCACCGATAGGGGGCAGGAGGATATGGCACGGGCCATCTCCATCAGTACGCCCACACCGCTGGCGCCGTCGTTGGCACCGTCGAAAGGCTTATGGTGGTTAGCTTTGTCGGGGTCGTGGTCGGCCCACATACGGCTGTCCCAGTGGGCAGCAAGCAGCACACGTCCGATCTCGGGGGCCCCCTCGCGGGCATTCACTGTGGCGATGATGTTCTTGCCGCGCACCTCGGTACCGTCCCACAGCACGGCAGGAAAGTCCTGCACAATCACCGTGTCGCACCAACGGCGCATCTGCTGTGCCAGATAGTCGGCACAACGGCGCTGTCCCTCGCTGCCGGGTGTGCGGTGGCCGCATGCCACCTGTGCCGCCACAAAGGCGTAGGCACTGTCGGCATCGAAAGTCGGGGTCTCGACTTTAGTGTAATCGATGGATGAAACAGTGGTTTTCGAGCCCTTGCCGGAGCCGCCGTTGCAGCCAGCCAAAAGCACGAAAGCCACGCAGACAAATAGTATTCTCTTCTTCATCTGAGCAGAATAGTGAAAACAGTTATTTTTTGCAGCGGTGAGCGCTGCGAAAGCCGTATGGATTACTTCAAACGCTCGGCATACTCGCATGTGCGGGTATCCACCTTGATGCGCTCACCCTCTTTGATGAACAGGGGGACGCGTACCTGCACACCGGGTTCTACGGTGGCGTCCTTCATGGCATTGGTGGCGGTGTTGCCGGCGAAACCGGGTTCGGTGTAGGTGACTACGGTCTCGATGAACGGGGGAAGCTCGCAAATCAGCGGGGTCTCGGTGTCGGCAGCCACAGTGATTTCCACATACTGTCCGTCTTTCAGGAACTGGGGAGCGTTGATGATATTCTCGGGGATGTAAATCTGTTCGTAGGTCTCGGTATGCATAAACACATGCATGTCGCCTTCCTTATAGAGATAAGTGTAGGGACGGCGTTCCACACGTACCACGTCGATTTTTGCACCGCTGGGGAAGGTGTTCTCCAGCATGCGGCCGGTCTTCACGCTGCGCATCTTGGTGCGGACGAAAGCAGCGCCCTTGCCGGGTTTCACATGCAGGAATTCGACGATGGTGTAGATGTCATTGTTGAAATTAATGCAAAGTCCATTCTTGATATCAGTGGTTGTTGCCATTGGATAAAAGAGTTTAAATTATTAATAATGATATAAATACTTCGATATTACTCGGTTTTTGCGTCGGCCTTTTTGCGCGCTTCGGCATACAGTTGGGTCAATCGCCTCAGGTCGTTCTTCAGTTCGTCGTTTTCGGCATCGGCAGCCAGTCGGCGTGTCCGCTCCATCATCAGACGGCAGAAAACGGCCACCACCAGGATGCACAGCGTCAGGTTCAGCGCTCCGGCGCCCTGGCTGCGCAGCACAAAGTAAACCACCGTGGCGGCGATAATCAGAATATACGAAATCCATTCGTAAATGCGTAGTGTCCGTTGGTAATTCATTGTTGCTAAGCAGTGTATTACTGCGTTCTTTTTATTGTTAAACTATACTTATCTTAGTGGATAACTGACAGATACGGATTGTATTGGCAATCGCGGTTCTACAATTTCCAAACTGCAAAGATACAAAAAAACTGTTGAATATCACAACTTTTTCGGATAAAAATCTGCAAAGATGCTTTTTTGGCAATCGTGTCGTTCCTGGTCCTGTCTCTTGTGGGGCCTCTGCAGATTATTAAAAATACTGAAAAGTTTGGTTATTTGGATATTTTTGTGTTATTTTGTATTGTCTTAGAGTGCCTTCGCAGGTGCTTGTGGGACGTTTTAATAGAATGATTATTAACTTAATATCTCAAATCGACAATACTATGAAAAAGTGTGCAAAGGCTCTCGTTTCGCTCGTGTTGGTGGTAGGTTTGATGGCAGTGTGCGGGGGTGTCGCCTCGTGCAAATCGTCCAGTTCCGCCACGATGTATCCTACCAAGAAATACAATTCGAGCAAGGTGGTGAAATCAAACATCTCGGTGAGAGGCACGAATAAGAAGAATGGCTCTACCTATCGTTCGTATTAAGCTTGTAGCAGCGCTGACGGCGTTGCTGCTGTCTGTCCATTGTGTCGCCCAGGGATACGAGGTGAGTGGAGGAAGCAGCCTGTCGGGTACCTTCACGCTGACCGTTTTCGACGGCGACTCCACCAGCCACAGCTACACGGCAAAGGCAAACAAGGGCCGCTTCTTCTTCAGCGGCGAGGTGGCCAAACCCACGCTGGCATCCATCGAACATGCCGCCATGCCGCGTCCGTTGTACTTCTACCTCGAGAACGCGTCGGTTTCCATCAACCTGAATGCCTCGCGTCCCGAGGCCTCCCTCATCAGGGGCTCGCGCAGCAACAGCGAGTACCGCTATCTGATGGAGCGTTACAATGCCTCGGCCGACCCTAACGCCTTTCTGCGCCAGTGTGTGCAGGAAAACAGTTCGTCGGTCTTCATCCCGTTCATTCTCTTCAACCAAATGGCCAGTCTGGACGAGACGGTGGTGCGTCAGCTTGTGGGCAAGCTGACGGGCGATGCCCAGAAGGTGTATCACTACACCATGCTGCGCCGCTGGATGAGGCAGACCCCGGCCGTCAGCGAGGGGTGCGAGATGCCCGATTTCGCCTGGCTCGACTCGAGGAAGAGCCGTCATACCTTTGCCGAAATGCGCGACACGTCGCAGTATACGCTTATCTTCTTCACTGCAGGCTGGTGCGACATCTGTGCCTCCCAGCGTACACAGGCTTTCTCACTGCTGGAGGACAAAGCCGCCGACATCCTCACCATCAATATCGACGACAACCCCAACGGATGGGATGCCCATTTCCTCAAACAGCTGTCGGTGGACCACCTGCCCTTCATGATTTTGGTCGACCCCAAGGGGCTGGTGGTGGGACGCGACATGCGGATGTGGGAACTGGAACGTGCCGCCCGCCGCATTCCCGCCAGTGAAAAATGAAAAGTGAAAAATGAAAAGTGAAAAGTGAAAAGTGAAAAATGAAAATTGAAAAGTGAAATCTTCGTCCCGATAATTTCAATTTTCAATTTTCAATTTCCAATTCGTAAATCTCAAATCTCATGGAATCGCGACTGTATCCTATGAAGTTTATGCCCCTTTTCAAGAATAAAGTGTGGGGCGGTAACCGAATCAAGTCACTCGGCTTCGACTACTCCCCGCTGCCCAACTGCGGCGAGTTGTGGGCGCTTTCGGGTGTCGAAGGCAACGAGTCGGTGGTTGCTAACGGCTTTTTGGCCGAAAACCACATCAACGAACTGCTCGAGATATATATGGGCGAGCTGATAGGGGAACGCAATTACGACCGTTTCGGTGCCGAGTTCCCCCTGTTGATTAAACTTATCGACGCTGCCGACAAGCTCTCTATCCAGGTGCATCCCGACGACGCTCTGGCACAGAAGCGCGGCATGGAGAACGGCAAAACCGAGATGTGGTACATCATTAAGGCTGGCGACGATTCCGAAATAGTGGACGGCTTCGAGCGCCAGGTGAACCAGGACGAGTATCGGCAATTTCTTGAGGCCGGACTGCTGGAACGCATCCTGCACGTCGAGCGACCCCTTCCCGGCGACATGTTCTTCATCCCTGCCGGACGGGTCCATGCCATAGGTAAGGACATCCTCCTGGCCGAGATACAGCAGCGCAGCGACTGCACCTATCGCATCTACGACTACAACCGTCCCGACGCCGACGGCAAACTGCGGCAACTGCACACCGACGAGGCCTTGGATGCCATCGACTTCACCCCCACGACCGACGGGAAGACCCACTACAATTACCGCGAAAACGAGACAGCCCCGTTGGCCGAGTGCCCCTATTTTACCACCAACCTCCTCTCGCTCGGCAAACCCGTCCGCAAGGACTTCTCCCAGCTCGACTCGTTTGTGGTGTATCTGTGCGTCGAAGGAGTGGCAGCGGTAAACGCGATGGATACCATCGTGCCCATCCATGCCGGCGAGTGCGTCCTTGTGCCCGCAGTAGCCGACACCGTGGAGCTCTTCCCCTCGCCCAAAGCCAAGCTGCTCGAGGTCTATATCGACCCTGCCCAGTGGAAAGGAGAGTTGCGCAACCACTCGCACGACAACGATTGGTTGGCCGAATTGAAAACCACTTGAATGTGTGAATGTGTGTCTCTTATAACCACAACGACCAACAAGGAGAGGTAGTTGCTCATCATTTCACAAGCATATAGTCGCAGACGCTCGTTTTTAAGGCAATAACGTAGCGGATTTAGGACATTGTGTTATTAATGGTCAGGAAAAGACATCAACCCACTCGACAACTGTCAAAGTAATTAGGGTTAATGTTATACATTTTTATTTAGTGTAATGGGATAAGGATTATTGTTTTACGGATTATTAGGGGACTTCTATAAATCACCTCGGAAAGGTGAGACTCTTCATAACGTTGCGGAGGTCGAGAGCAGAGCCGAACTTGTTCGGACTATGCCGAGATGTAGCAACGTCTCGTAGAAACACCGTACAAGACGTAAGGTGCAGTGTGGTGATAGTCAAGATGTGACCAGACTGCGTCCTGAAGTGAAGAAGTGCCAGTGGCACTTCGATAGCGTCAGCGGAGAAGATACCGGATTTCAATCTCAGTGCGTATGTCGCCATGTTGCAGCGTGGCGGTAGTGGGGCGGCCGTCGGTGTCGCAGGTGTACTCTGCCGTGTACGACGCCCCCTCGTCGCAGTCTGCCGCCACGGGGCAGCCCGCGCTGAAATGCAGCGGAAGCATGTGGTAATAATCTCCCATTACGCCCGTGCGGGTCAGGCTCCAGCAGGTGGACAGTTCCATCCCGAGGGGAAGGCGTAAGGGGTTGGGCGTATCGCCGTATCGAAATGCCGTGCGCTGCACCTCCGTGCCGTCCTCCCGGATGCTCTCTTCCGACACGTTGCCGCCCTGCCATGCAAAGCGGCGTTCGTAGTCGTGTTCCCTGCCATCGGCTGCATGGCGGCGGTAGCTGATGCCGACGGGGCGCGAACCCTCGTAGCGGAATGTGCATTCTGCCGAACATCCCTCCATCGTGAGGGTCTGCCGTGCCAGTTTGCCGTCAGAATAGGTGTAAGTCCAGCGTTCGCGCATTGTCCCTTCGGCGGTATATACGGCGGTCTCCGTCAGGCGTGTGCCCGAATAGCGGCACTCCATCCGTTCGGTGCGTCCGTCGGGTAGGAGGCATTTGACACACTCCAGCAGCGTGTCCTGCCATTCGAAAGTGTATTCCAGCCTATAGGCTGTGTCGGGCGTGTGCTGTGTGACGGTCATGTGCGCCACGCGTCCC
>JAEEGG010006790.1_pt1 | contig 26717 bp, 22 predicted proteins | sample 9134161 | NCBI WGS metagenome assembly JAEEGG01 (sample SAMN16246543, study PRJNA631951) | gut metagenome | biome: gut microbiome; feature: rumen; material: CR-attached | host: Bos | place: Iran: Karaj | collected 2018-10 | reverse complement strand
TTTATAAAAAGAGCCGTGTTAATCCGTGCCAAAAAATAAAGTCGCTTTTATTTCAAGTCTCTATCCTTGCGGATGAATTCGATGAGACGTTCTACGGCTTCTTCTTCGGGGATGTTCTTCTCAATACACTCCTTGGCCTTGTAGAGGGAGATCTTTCCTCGACCTGCACCGACATAGCCATAGTCAGCATCCGCCATCTCACCAGGGCCGTTTACGATACAACCCATGATACCGATCTTCAGACCCACGAGATCTTTCGTGGCTGCCTTGATCTTGGCAATGGTCTCCTGAAGGTTGTAGAGCGTACGGCCACAGCCCGGGCAGGAGATGTACTCCGTCTTCGTGAACTTGATGCGTGCCGCCTGCAGAATGCCATCGGCAAGCTCTACAAGACGTGCCTCAGGGAAATCTTCGTTATGGATAACAAGCTGATGGGCTTTCTTATCAATAAAAAGGGCACCCACAGCCATCGCTGCCTTCAACTGCAGCGACTCCCAGTCGGATTCATGCATCTCAAGCGTGACGGTATCGTCCTTGATACGCGCCTCAGCCTCCTCGCGCAAAGCAGCACACTCAGCGATAGAATCAACGAGTTTACGGGCCACAGGAATCTCGAATTCAGGTTCCTCTGACAGCGACACGCGCACGGTGTCGCCAATGCCCTCTGTGAGCAGGGCACCGATACCGACAGCCGACTTCACACGACCGTCCTCGCCCTCGCCTGCCTCGGTGACACCAAGGTGGAGGGGATAGTGCATATCCTCCTTGTCCATCGTCTGAACAAGCAGACGAACGGTGGTGACCATCACCACGGTGTTGGAAGCCTTGATGGAGATGACCACATCGTTGAACTGCTCGCGCTTGAAGATACGCAGGAACTCCATGCAACTCTCAACGATACCCTCGGGGGTATCACCATAGCGCGACATGATACGGTCGGAAAGCGAACCGTGGTTCACACCGATACGCACGGCCGTATGATGCTCCTTACAGATATTCAGGAAGGGCACCAGCTGGCGCTCGATCTTCTTCAGTTCCTCGGCATATTCCTCATCGGTGTACTCGAGATGCTTGAACGTGCGACCTGGATCCACATAGTTACCAGGATTGATACGCACCTTCTCACAATAGAGGGCTGCGACATCTGCCGTATGGGCCGTGAAATGAACATCGGCCACGAGAGGTGTCTGATAACCGTCGGCCTTCAACTGAGCCGAGATATTCTTCATATTCTCTGCCTCACGAACACCCTGGGTGGTGAAACGTACGAGTTCGCCACCAGCGTCGATGATACGTTTGGCCTGAGCCACACAACCTTCTGTGTTATTTGTATCTACCGTTCCCATCGACTGGATGCGGATGGGATTCTGTCCGCCAATGCCGATACCACCGACACGGGCCTCTGTGGATTGTCTTCTCTGGTACATTTAATTGGTTTTAAACTGGTACTTAATCTCTGCCAACTCCTGATTGGCTTTCTCAATCTTTACACGCAGGTTTCCCTTATAGGCAGCCAGACGCTGAGCCAGATCGGCATCGGAAAGGGCCATCATCTGAACAGCGAGGATAGCCGCATTCTGAGCGCCATTGACACCAACAGTAGCCACAGGGATACCCGGGGGCATCTGGATGATAGAGAGCATGGCGTCAAGGCCATCGAGCATACCCTTGATGGGAACTCCGATAACTGGCAAGGTGGTAGAGGCGGCGATGACACCTGGCAGGGCTGCAGCCATACCGGCACCGGCTATAATCACCTTGATACCACGATCCTTGGCAGTACGGGCAAACGCCTCTACGGCATCGGGCGTGCGATGGGCAGAGAGGGCGTTTACTTCAAAAGGCACCTGCAACTCATCGAGCAACTTGCAGGCTTTCTCCATAACGGGCAGGTCACTGGTGCTGCCCATGATGATACTTACTAATGGTTTCATATACTTATAAATAAATCAATCCTAATATCGAACAGACAATGCCCACCAGGAAACCTGCAACAACCTGTGCCAGCGAGTGCTGACGGAGGATCATGCGACTGGTTCCAAGCAAGCCTGCCAGGATAAACACGATACAGAGCCACCACACGGGGTTGAAGCCGAACAACTCACCAAACACGAAGAGGGCACCAGCCACACCACCGATGGCGGCCGTATGGGTGGAGATCTTCCACCATACATTGATCAGCGCACACACCACCTGGATGAACAGTGCCGCAGAAAGGATCGTACCCATGAAATGGGGAACATGGAGCATGTCCATCAGATAGACGCAGAAGAAATAGCAGAGGATGGAGATGACATAAGGCACGATACGACGCTCCTTATGACCCAGGTCAATCAGGTTCCACCCTCTATAGCGACGATAGATATGAATCAGGATCGTGGGCAGGAGGATGGTAAACACATAGACCAGCGTGAGCAACTGGAGTTTATAGGCCCAAGGCATCAGACCGAGGTAACTGAACACAAACAGCGCCATCAGTCCCACCAACGGCAGATAGAAGGGGGTGAACAACAGGCTCATCAGCCTGGCCGTCAAAATGATATTTCTCTCTCTATTCCATTGCATCATCGTCGGAGTCGGGCTATGGGTATTCCTAATTGTTCACGATATTTGGCCACCGTACGACGGGCGATAGGGAAGCCGCGACGGGTCAGTTCTTCTTTCAGTGCATCATCACTCAACGGACGACGTTTGTCTTCCCCGTCGATGATATCACGAAGGGCCGCCTTGATCTGACGGGTGGACAGTTCCTCACCACTCTCCGTGACATAGGCATCACTGAAGAAATGACGCAAGGGGAAGGTGCCCCAACGGGTCTGCGCATACTTGGAGTTGCTGACACGTGAGATCGTCGAGGGATCGAGCCCCGTCTTCTCTGCCACATCACGCAGGATCATCGGACGCAGGGAAGCCTCATCGCCATCAACAAAGAACTGGTGCTGCAACTGGATGATGGCACGCATGGTGACGGTGAGTGTATGACGACGCACCTTGATGGCTTCGATGAAGCCCTGGGCTGCGTCGACCTTCTTCTTGATATAGAGCAGCGCCTCCTTCGTCTGACGACTCAGGTGGTCCTTGTTCTGCTGATATTCCTTCATGGAATCCACAAACGACTGCGACACCTTCAGTTCTGGCACTTCGCCATTATTGAGTGTGAAGGTGACTGTGCCATCGTCTAAGGTATCCACGATGAAATCGGGGGTGATCTGCTGCATGTTCCGTCCGACAGTCTCTCCTAAGGAAGCACCCGGACGGGGATTCAGTTTACGCAGTTCACGGAAGAGGGCCTCAGCCTGTGCATCGTTCAATGACAGCGAGGTCTGGATCTTATCCCAGTGTTTCTTGGTAAACTCATCGAAATAACTCTCCACCACCTTCGTCATCAGATCCTTGAGACGCGAAGGATCCCTGCGGTCGATCTGCAATAAGAGACACTCCTGCAGGGAACGGGCCCCGATGCCCGCAGGATCGAACGTCTGCAACAGTTGAAGAACCTGCAGAAGTTCCTGTTCCGTCACATCGACATTATGATATACAGCCAGTTCGTCGCAAATAGCCCCGAGATCCTTTCGGAGAAGGCCATCATCCTCCAACGATCCGATCAGATATTCCATCACATAGCGCTGGTGATCGCTCATGTCGAGTTCGCCCATCTGTTCCTTCAACTGGTCGTAGAACGACACACTCTCGCCATAGACCATCTCCTCACGTTCTTCAGCCACTGAACTACCACCATGATAGACGGGCAGCTCATCATCGTCGCGCCCCAGATTACTTAGGGCTTCATCGAGGGCCGACTGGCGTTCCTCACGCTCATTGCGCGACTCGAAGTCGTCGGGATTATCTAGATCATCTAGAACATCTAGAGTTTCTAGATTATTCTCCTCCTCATCACCCGGGGAGGCCGTCTCAAGGGCAGGGTTATCATTCATCTCCGTCGTGATACGGTCCATCAACTGTGTGATGGGCAACTCTACCAGAGATGCCTGTAACAACTGCTGATGAGAGAACGCCTGTCCCTGTTTCAGTTGTTGTAATTGTTCCTGTATCTGACTTTGCGACATTTACCTAAAATACTCCTTCAACTGTGCGGCATAAGATGCCAACAACTGGGTATCGGCATTACCAAAGCGGCGCCAGATCTCCTTACAAGGTGTCAACAGAGGTGCCGCAGGATCCTCCTTACGTTTCAGATAGGGATCGCAGGACTGGAATACCTTCAGCACCTCCTCCACCTCAGCAGACTTCATACCGATCAGCCGTGCCAACTCCTGTACCTCAGGTGTGGCTGCCACCATCGTAATCGGTGTCAGACGGAAATAGAGATCGAGGATCAGTGTCAGCATGACAGGCGTCACGGTCACACTCTCTGCCACTGGCTTGAAGTCCTTTTCAAAACTCTCGTTCACCTCTACGCCGCTATAGAACTCTCCGGCATTATTAAAGCCCTTCATCTCACGCAGCAGACGGGCAGCACGGGCCAGTTTCTTCGGATTCTGGCCATAGGTCTCCCAGAGTTTTTCCACACGAGGTGTCTCCAGGTTAGCCAACTGGCACATCTTGTTGAAAAGTACATCAGGAGAGACATGGATTTCAAGACTCAATTCGACCATCCGCCGACTGTACATCGGCTTCAGTCCTACAGGTTTCTGCAGATAGAGTTGCATCAGCAAAAGCCAGTAATCATCCTGCCATTTGGAGTTCTTTGCCATAATACCAACTAATTTTCTGCAAAAATACATCTTTTTTCCTATACTTTCACAGAAAAAGGCAAAAATCTTTCGAGAAAAGTTTCCTAAAGGAAAAGAAAAGGCTTCAGATGGTAATCGTTACGTCAGGATTCCATAGTACGGTCTGACCACTGTAGAGCGATTTCTGCACATCGATCAGCCGTTGGTTGGAAGAGCCTCGGAACAACAGATCCGGGTCACGCAGTTTTTCGATATACGGGCCATCCACCAACACATCGAGCAGTTCTAACAATTCACGTTGGGCACGAGTGATCAGTGATTCAAAGGAAAAGCCCGTATAGCACCAGATATCTTTATTCGTCTGTCTGTGGATGGCCCTTGCCAATTCCGCAAAGCCATCACACTGGTACATCGGATCACCACCCGTGAAGGTGACGTTAGCATAGGGATCGGCCACGATAATCTTCATGATTTCCTCCGTGGTCATCTCACGTCCACCTTTGAAATCCCACGACTGGGGATTATGACAGCCCAGGCACTTATGACGGCACCCGGCACAATAGATGGAGGTCCGGAAGCCCGGACCATCCACCATCGTATCTTCTATGATATCGAGTACTCGAATCATCCAAACAGGTCTTGCTGTCCGTGATCGATATGTGTCACACGGTCGTTGAGTTCAGCCAGTTTACCACTGTTCCAACGGTCGGTGGTTCCCACAAGGTAACCTGTGATACGCTGCAACTTATCAATGTTGGTAGAGCCGCACTTCGGACACTTCTCCAGATGATCGTCGGCATTCTCATAACCACAGTCCATACAACGGTTACGGTTGTGGTTCACAGAGCCATAGCCCATATCGAGCTGATCCATCATATCCACCACACTCATGATCACCTGTGGGTTATGGGTGGCATCACCATCGATCTCCACGTAGAAGATATGTCCGCCACGCGTCATCTCATGATAAGGTGCCTCTACTTCGGCCTTATGACGGGCAGAACATTTATAATACACAGGCACATGGTTGGAGTTGGTATAGTAATCGCGATCAGTGACACCAGGGATGACACCAAACTGCTTACGGTCTTTCTTCGTGAACTTACCACTCAGCCCCTCTGCAGGTGTAGCCAATACAGAGTAGTTATGGTGATACTGCTCGCAGAAGTCGTTGATGCGCTGACGCATGTAACTCACAATCTTCAGACCAAGGGCCTGACTCTCTTCACTCTCGCCATGATGCTTACCCGTAAGCGCTACCAAGCACTCTGCCAATCCAATGAAACCGATACCCAGTGTACCCTGATTGATCACACTCTCTATCGTATCGTTGGGACCGAGTTTGTCGGCACCGATCCACAGACTCTTCATCAGCAGGGGGAACTGCTTAGCAAAGGCAGTCTTCTGGAACTGGAAACGGTCATCGAGTTGCTTGGCAGTCAGCTCAAGCATGTGGTCGAGTTTGGCAAAGAACATATCGATACGTTTCTGCTGATCCTGTTCCTCACGACACTCGAGGGCCAGTTTCACGATGTTAATGGTAGAGAACGACAGGTTTCCTCGTCCGATACTGGTCTTTGGTCCGAAGCGGTTCTCAAACACACGGGTACGACAACCCATCGTAGCCACCTCATGGATGTATCGTTTCGGATCGTCGGCACGCCACTCACTATCCTGATTATAAGAGGCATCCAGATTCAGGAAGTTGGGGAAGAAACGACGCGCCGTCACCTTACAAGCCAACTGATAGAGGTCGAAGTTACGATCCTCAGGCAGGTAGTTCACACCACGCTTCTTCTTCCAGATCTGAATAGGGAAGATGGCAGTTTCACCATTACCCACACCCTCATAGGTAGAAAGCAGGATCTCACGCATGATACAACGGCCCTCAGCACTGGTGTCAGTACCATAGTTGATGGAAGAGAACACCACCTGATTACCACCACGGGAGTGGATGGTGTTCATGTTATGGATAAAGGCCTCCATCGACTGATGGACACGGCCCACCGTCTTGTTGATGGCATGCTGCTGAACACGCTCCTTACCCGTCAGACCGTCGAGCGGTTTCTTGATATAATCCATCAACGGCTCCTCATAAAGATCCTTATAGTCCTCGCCAGTCAGATCCTCAAGGGCCTTCAGTTCCTCAATATAACTCAGTCGTACATAAGGAGCCAGATAGAAGTCGAAGGCAGGGATAGCCTGTCCACCGTGCATCTCATTCTGTGTACACTCCATGGAGATACAAGCCAACACGGAGGCTGTCTCGATGCGCTTGGCAGGGCGCGAGGCACCATGACCGGCGATAAAGCCACAGGTCAGGATATTATCCAGCGGATGCTGCACACAGGTGAGCGACTTGGTGGGATAATAGTCCTTATCGTGGATATGGAGATAGTTGTGCGCTACGGCATCACGGCTATCCTCTGAGAGCAGGTAGTCGTCAACAAAGGGCTTCGTGGTCTCTGAGGCAAACTTCATCATCATGCCTGCAGGGGTGTCAGCGTTCATATTCGCATTCTCACGCGTCACATCGTTGTTCTTGATATTCACGATATCAAGGAACACGTCACGTGTCTTGGCTTTACGGGCAATGCTACGCTGATTACGATAGGCGATGTACTTCTGAGCTACATCCTTACGGCTCGACTTCATCAATTCCACTTCCACGGCATCCTGTATCTGTTCCACCGTCATCTGACTGTCGCCACACTGGGCAATATGGTCAGTGATTTGGTACAACAGGCGCTCATCCTCACCTTTGTCGGTGTGAAGCATAGCCTTACGGATGGCTGCCATAATTTTCTGCTCATTGAAACCTACAATGCGGCCGTCTCTCTTTACTACTGTCTGGATCATATATTATATAATAGTTCTTAGTTAATAATTGTCATTTTCATTGTTTCGTACTGAATGCCAACGCATAGGCGCGTATCTGTTTCACCATAGCCACCAGTCCGTTTGAACGGGTTGGCGAGAGATGTTCTTTCAAACCAATCTCCTCAATGAAATAGAGGTCGGCATCGAGGATCTCCTGTGGCGTGTGGTCAGAGAGCACACGGATCAACAGACTCACAATCCCCTTCACGATCAGGGCGTCGCTCTCTGCTGAGAAGTGGATCACTTTCACGGTCTCTGAGCCTGTCGCGCTCGACCTATGGTCGCTTGCTACCGAAGGGACGCAAGAAGAGCCATCTACCAAATCTGCCTGCAGCCACACACGGCTCTGACAACCATCAATCAGGTTCTGTTCTGTCTTATAGCGTTCGTCGAGGGGTGTCAGTTCATTACCCAAGTCAATGAGCAACTGGTACTTATCCATCCAATCGTCAAGTCCTGAGAACTCCTCGATAATCTCGTCTTGAATCTCGTTTATTGTCATTTCTCTTCTACTTTTTCTAACTTAAACAATTTATCACTTGGGCGCACCTTAGCGGGAACAGCGATAGAGACACGGGTACCTTGCTCTGCCACCTCTACGGGACCATTGTCGCCATGAATCTCGTCAGCATTCACATAGATGACACCCGTTGTAGGACCTGTAATCAGCATCTTGTCGCCCACCTTGAAAGTATTGGCCTCAACGGTGAACTCCGCCACACCCAGCCTGGAGAAGTATTTCACCCCTTTGCCGATATACACCTTACGCTCGGTGGCATTCGAACCGTAGTTCTTGTTCCACTCGCCCATAAGCTGACCCTGGTAGTAGCCGTCCCAGAAGCCTCGATTGAAGACGGTGGCGAGACGTTCATCCCACTGATCTTTCTTCTCGTCTGTGAACGTACCGTCAAGCACCGCCTGAATGGCTTCCTTATAACACTTCACCACCGTATAGACATACTCCGGACCACGGGCACGACCCTCGATCTTAAACACACGCACACCCGCGTTCATCATCTTATCGATGAAACGGACAGTCTTCAGGTCCTTCGGACTCATGATATATTTATTATCGATGTCGAGCTGATAGCCCGTCTCATTATCCGTCGCCGTATAGCTGCGACGACAGATCTGGATGCATTCCCCACGGTTGGCGCTGCGATTGGCTGCATGCAGACTCATATAGCATTTCCCGCTGATTGCCATGCAGAGAGCACCGTGACAGAACATCTCAATACGGATCTGTTCACCCGACGGACCACAGATATGTTCTGCTTCCACCTGACGATAGATCTCTGCCACCTGATCCATATTCAACTCACGGGCCAGCACCACCACATCAGCAAACTGGGCATAGAACTTCAGGGCTTCGATGTTTGAGATGTTCAGTTGGGTAGAGAGATGTACCTCCTGCCCCACCTTATTACAATAGGTCATCACCGCCACGTCGGAAGCAATGACAGCAGAGATGCCGGCCTGTTTCGCCGCATCGATAATCTCATGCATCAGGGGGATATCCTCGCCATAGATGATCGTATTCACCGTCAGGTAGCTCTTGATACCATGCGCATTACACGTCTGAGCCATCTCTTTCAGGTCGTCGATGGTGAATGTCGAAGCCGAATGTGCACGCATATTCAGTTTCTCAATACCGAAATAGATACTGTCAGCACCAGCCTGGATTGCTGCTGCCAACGACTCTGGCGAGCCCACAGGGGCCATAATCTCAAAATCCTTCAGTTCCATATTGGCTGCAAAATTACGAAATTATTATGAAATATGGATGATTAATTAAGGAATATTTTGTAACTTTGCAAACAGTTACAAAAAACTGCCCCATATGAAAACTAGAACTACATTTATCATTCTGATTTGCCTCATGGCCATAACAGCTGTGAAAGCCCAGACTAGTATCAATGACTCCACAACGGTGAGGATCGGTTACTCCAAAGGCAGTAAGAACACAGTAGCAGGTGCCATCGACCAGCTGACAGAGAAGCGAATGAACAAAGGTCTGATCACCTCCTCACTTGACTACCTGAGTGGACAGGCTGCTGGTGTGCAGGTTGCGTCCAGCGGAAATCAGGAAGTGATGGTGTCAGCTGTCAGAGTGCGTGGTACAACCTCACTGACCGGCAAGAACGACCCGTTAGTTATTATCGATGGTGTGACAGCCGACCTGGCTATCCTCTCCACCATCTATCCCGCCGATATCGAGAGTTTCACGATTCTGAAAGACGCTTCAGAGACAGCCCAGTATGGTTCACGTGGTGCTGCCGGTGTTATTGAGGTTGCGACAAAGAGAGGAAAGAACCAGAAGTTCCATATCGCCTACGATGGTAATATCGGCTTTGAATCGGTATATAAGCGTATGGAGATGCTTGATGCCAATGAGTTCAGACAGACAGCCGACAGACTGGGACTCAGTTACATCGACATGGGATACAATACGAATTTCAATAAAGCCATTGAACGGACAGGCTTTGTACAGAACCACCATATTGCCTTTGGTGGTGGTACTGAGACTGCTAATTACCGTGCATCAGTGGGTATGATGGAACACAACACGGTGATAAAGAGCAAGGGGAACCAAAACTATATCGCCAAGCTCGACATCATGCAGCTGGCCTTTGACAACCATCTGACAGTTGAACTCGGCATGGTAGGATCTTTGCAGAAGGTCAGCTATCTTCCCTTCCAGCAAAAGCTCCTCTATTCTGCCGCCACCTTCAACCCTACCTTCCCTGACACGAAGAATGCCGAGGGCAAATACGACCAGGTACCTGAAGCACTCTGGATCAGTAATCCCTTGGCATTGTTGGAGATGAAGCAGAATGAGGACAACGGACATTTTAACATTCACATGAAAGCAAAGGTGACACTCTCCAAGAATCTGACCCTTCGTGCTTTTGGGTCCTATTCCTACAACTCCATTGCCAATTCCCACTACTATCCCACGAGTGTGTGGAACCGGGGAGAGGCTTACCGTAAGCATGAGAAGAACGAGGTCATTCGCGGCAATGTGTCACTCACCTATACCTTTAAAAACACTAAGTCCGATTTAAACGTAATGGCTCTGGCTGAGGCAGAGAAACAGAAGTCAACAGGTTTCTATACAACGGTCACAGGTTTCACGATAGACGATTTTGGCTTTGACAAACTCTCTGCAGGTGCAAACCGTCCCTGGGACGGTACCGATTCCTATTTTAGAGACTCACACATGGAGTCGTTCCTCCTGCGTGCACAATATACCCTCTTCGATCGCTACACATTGACAGCCAATGCCCGTGGCGATGCCTCATCAAAGTTTGGTAAGAATCATCGATGGGGTTTCTTCCCCTCCATCAGTGGTGCCTGGGTAATCAGCAAGGAACCTTGGATGAAGTCCATAAAGGTCATCAACAATGCCAAGTTACGTGTTGGTTATGGACTCTCCGGCAGTCAGGCTGGTATCGATGCCTATAACTCCATCCAGCTTGTCCAGCCTAACGGTATCACCCCGTATAACAGCTCCATCGCCACCACACTCGGTATCCTCCGCAATGCCAACCCCGACTTGAAATGGGAGGTAAAAAAGACATTCAACATCGGACTTGATGTGACGTTATGGGACAACCGTATCGCTATGACCGTTGACTATTACCAGTCGAAGACCACCGACATGCTCTATCTCTATACCGTGCCAGTGCCACCCTACCCTTACAATAAGCTGTTGGCCAATCTCGGATCCATGAAGAACAGTGGACTGGAGATCGGCTTCGGCATTACTCCTCTCCGTACCAAAGACATGGAACTGACAGTGAACATGAACTGGACGTTTGAGAAGAACAAACTGCTATCATTGAATGGCTATTACAATGGTCAATATCTCACAGCCCCCCAGTCAAGCACTATCTCTTCACTCTGGGGAGCAGGATTCCACGGGCCCAGCGATATTGTGAAACAGATCGTAGGCGAGCAGATTGGCATATTCGAGCTTCCCCACTTTAAGGGTTTTATCACCCTGGAGGATGGCACCAAATATTACGATGTGACAGATGAGAGTTACAACTGTGGACAGGCTATGCCAAAGGCTATGATGGGCTCAAACATCGCCTTCAGATACAAGCATTTCGACGTGACCATGCAGTTCAACGGAGCATTCGGACATAAGATCTACAATGGTACGGCTCTGACCTATTCAAACCTGCTTTCTATGCCGAACTACAATTTGATGAAGGGCGCACCGGAAAAGAACTTAGTCACCCAGATTATCAGTGACTATTATCTGGAGAATGGCGATTACGTGAATATTGACTACGTGACCTTTGGCTGGAATGTACCCCTGCATTCCAAATATGTACAAGGCCTACGTATATCACTGTCCGTAAACAACTTAGCTACCATCACCGGCTATAGTGGACTGACACCGATGATCAACTCCAGTCTCATCAATGGCACACTGGGTATCGACGATAAGAACATGCTGCCCGTCTATCGTTCCTACACGATGGGTATCAGTATCAAGTTTTAATTAAAATCTTTAGCGTTATGAGCACCAGAATATCATCCCTTCTTCATTTCTCACTTCTCACTCTTCTCTTCTCACTGTCATTGGTGAGTTGTTCGCTTGATGAGGATCCGCGTGATCAGATTCCAGAGGAAAAAGCTTACGCCTCTGCCAAACAACTCTATCTGAATACCGTTGCCACCTTATATAATTATATTGGTGGTTCGAAAGAGGGAGAGGGGCTTCAAGGCACTGGCCGTGGTGTGTATGACCTTCAGACCTTCGGCTCCGACGAAGCAATGCTACCCACACGCGGTGGTGACTGGTTCGATGGAGGCATCTGGGAAGATATGTATATGCACTCCTGGAATGCCGGACACGAGCTACTCAACAACTCCTGGCTCTATCTCTACAAGGTCATCACTCTCTGCAATCACTCTTTAGAACAGCTGGATGCTCATCAGTCGCTTTTAAGCAAAGATAAATATGTAGAATATAAAGCAGAGGTACGTGCCCTGCGTGCCATCTACTACTGGTACCTGCTCGATCTCTTTGCACGAGTGCCCATCATCACCTCTACCGCCGAATCGATGAATGAAATACGTCAGTCAGATCGCAGCGAAGTGTTCGAATTTGTAGTTGCCGAACTTCAGGAAACGCTCACTGATCTACACTATTCCAACAGCGTATCTCCTGGCGATTATTATGGTCGGGTTACGCATCCAGTGGCCCTTTTCGTACTTGCCAAGTTAATGCTCAATGCTGAAATCTATGCCGATGACAACTGGACAGACGACATTCATCTTGATGGCAAGAACCTCCTGTTTAAAATCGACAATAAGACGTTGAATGCCTGGGAGGCTACCATCCACTACTGTAATCTATTGGAGCAGTCTGGCTTTACTCTGGAGGAACTTTATATTACCAACTTCTTAGTACGCAATGAGTATTCCAAAGAGAACATATGGGTCATTCCTATGGACAAGGACCTCTACAGGACACAGCAACAGAATATGTTCCGTTCATACCACTATCGTCATGCTGCAGCCTACGGTTTCGTCGGTGAGAACGGCACATGTGCCACAACACACGTTCTTGAAATCTTCAAATATATGACGCCCGCCGAAGACAACCGTTTTGAGTGGTGTTACTGGGCTGGTCAAGTTCGTGATCTGAATAACACTATTATAACCGACCGTACCGGCCAGCCTCTCATCTATTATCCATGGGAAGTGAAAAAAGACCTCAGTGGCGGTCAGTATGTAGAGACCGCAGGAGCCCGTATGAAGAAATACGAAATTGACAAGAATGCCACACTGGATGGGAAACTGATGGATAATGACATCGTGCTCTTCCGCTATGCCGACGTGCTACTGATGCGTGCCGAAGCGAAGTTGCGAAACGGTGAAGACGGGCACGCAGATTTCTTACAGGTACGTCATCGTGTCGGAATGCCTGACCGGGAACTGACACTTCAGAACCTGTACGACGAACGTCTGTTGGAACTCTGTTGGGAAGGTTGGCGACGCCAGGACATGATTCGTTTCCGACAATATAAAAGTCTCTATACCGGCGATGACATCGACCCTGTAGTGGATGAAAGCGATGGACATACCACCGTTTATCCTATTCCTAACGACGTTCTCATCTTTAACGACAACTTGAAACAAAACCCAGGATATTAATGAAACAACTTGCCTATATCATCATGGTATTCTTGATGTGCGGATGCGCTCAGCAGGAGCCAAAGACCTTCACCCATGAGGTACTGAACCGCATGACCCCTATCAAGAACCAAGGTGAGAGTCAGACCTGCTGGATCTACGCCATGCTTGCCACCATCGAGACGGAACATCTCAGCTGGGGCGACTCCGTGAACCTTTCACCTTACTATATAGAAAAGAAGATGGAACAGGAGCCTCATGCACCGGAAAGTAAACGGGGTATGGGTAAAACACTCATCAACCTCATCCAGAAATACGGCATCGTGGGTTACGATGCCATGCGGAAAGTAGAGACACCAGCCCCACGCTGGGTATTCATGCTCGGTGCCACCTACACCCCACAGGAGTTTGCCCGTAGTGTCTGTGCCCCTCATGAGTATATCGCCCTGACAAGCAACGACGAAGCACCTTACAACCAGGAGATAGAGATCGACCTGCCTGACAACTGGATGCACGACCGTTTCTATAATATCCCCATGGATTCGCTGTTGGCAAAGACGGAACGCGCCGTACGCCGGCATCATGGTGTCTGCTGGGAAAGTGAGCGTCACGCGATGGCAATCGTCGGCATCGCCCACGACGACAAAGGAGAGAAATACTTCATCATGAAGAACTCCTGGGGCACAGACCGTCCCCATCAAGGACTCGAGTATCTCTCGTTCGAGGATTTCCGCGAAGAGACCCTCGCCATAGAGATGCCAAAAAAGGCGTATCACAACTGATACGCCCCTTTTTTACCTTTTTACTTTTTTACTTTTTTACCTTTTTTACTTTTACTTATTCAGTTTCCAAGTGACACCGTCCTTGGTGTCCTTCACTTCGAAACCGGCATCTTTCAGCTCGTCGCGGATCTTATCGCAGGTAGCCCAGTCTTTCTCTGCACGCGCTTTCGCACGCAGTTCGAGTACCATATCCACCACCTTACCAAAAGCCTCCTCACGACTGTCATTAGAACCGCTCTTATCTGCCTTCAGTCCCAAGATGTCGAAAGCAAAGAGTTCCATTGTCTCTTTCAGTTCCTTGAAGCAGTCGGCACAGATCGTTGCCTGATGGTCGGTGAGTTTGTTCACCACCGTACAAGCCTCGAAGAGGTAGCTGATCACCTGCGGGGTTGCGAAGTCGTCGTTCATCGCATCATAGCACTTCTGGCGCAGACTCTTCACCACCTTCTCCGTCTCAGCGTCGCACTTGTCCGATACCTGCACACGAGCCAGGTCAGCGATACCGTTCATCAGTTTCTCCAGTCCCTTCTCAGCAGCCTGCAGGGCCTCGTTCGAGAAATCCACCGTGCCACGATAGTGGGCAGAGAGGATAAAGAAACGGATGGTCATGGGCGAATAGGCCTTCTCCAGCTTCTCGTGGTTGCCCGTAAAGAACTGCTCCAGTGTGATGAAGTTACCCAACGACTTACCCATCTTCTGTCCGTTGATGGTGATCATATTGTTATGCATCCAGTACTTCACGGCAGGATGGCCCATCGAAGCCTGGGCTTGGGCTATCTCACACTCATGATGGGGGAACACCAGATCCATACCACCACCGTGGATATCAAACTCCTCACCGAGATACTTTCTACCCATCGCTGTACACTCGCAGTGCCACCCTGGGAAACCGTCGCTCCAAGGTGAGGGCCAACGCATGATATGTTCGGGCTGGGCCTTCTTCCACAGGGCGAAGTCGGCCTGATTATGCTTCTCCCCTACGCCATCAAGGTTGTCGCGACTGGCGTCCTTGATGTTCTCCAACGAACGACCAGAGAGGATACCATACTGATATTTCTTATTATAAGCCTCAATGTCGAAGTAGATCGAGCCATTGCTCTCGTAAGCAAAACCGTTGTCGAGGATCTGCTGAACGAGCTGCTGCTGTTCGATGATATGACCCGTCGCATGGGGCTCGATGGAAGGACGCAGCACACCCAGCGCATCCATCGCCTGATGGTAGCGGTTGGTGTAATACTGAGCAATCTCCATCGGCTCCAACTGTTCCAGTCGGGCTTTCTTGGCAATCTTGTCCTCACCCTCGTCCGCATCATGCTCCAGATGACCTACATCCGTGATGTTACGCACGTACCTTACTTTATAACCTAAGTGTTTCAGGTAACGGAACACCAGGTCGAAGGTGATGGCAGGACGGGCATGCCCTAGATGGGGATCACCATAGACGGTAGGTCCACAGACATACATACCCACATTGGGTGCGTGAAGGGGTTCAAAACGCTCTTTCTGACGCGTCAACGTATTGTAAATAACTAGTTTTGATTCCATTTTACTTTTTTACCTTTTTACTTTTTTACCCTTTTACCTTTTTACTTTTCGCCCGCAAAGGTACACATTTTCCATAAAATAATGTAACTTTGCAGCCAAAAACTGAAAAATGAAACAAATATGCGACTTTATCGCCCGTTGGATGGGGGTGCTGGTCTTACTCACTGCAATAGGAGCCTTACTGATACCAGAGCCCTTGGCTTCTGTTGATATGTGGATCATCAACCCACTGCTCGGCCTCATCATGTTTGGCATGGGTCTGACCCTCAACCCAAAGGATTTCCGCATCGTGTTCAGTCGTCCGAAAGATGTGTTGATTGGTTGTCTGGCGCAATTCACGGTGATGCCTTTCTTGGCATGGACCCTGACAAAAGCCTTTGCCCTGCCCCCTGATCTTGCCTTGGGTGTAATTCTGGTAGGTTGTTGTCCTGGTGGCACGGCCTCCAACGTCATCACCTATCTGGCGAAAGGCGATCTCGCCCTCTCAGTCGGTATGACGGCCGTTTCTACCCTCCTGGCACCGTTGATGACGCCTCTGCTCACATGGCTGATGGCTGGCACCTTTGTCGATGTCGATACCATCGGTATGCTGCAGTCTATCCTCTATGTCGTGATTGCGCCTATCGTAGCAGGTCTCATCATCCAGAAACTCCTACCCACATTCACACAGCGAGTGGTGGCCTATCTGCCAGCCTTCTCCACCCTGATGATTGCTGTCGTTGTGGCCCTGATCGTGGCGCACTCAGCCCCTCGTTTGCTCACGGGTGGCCTGCTCATCATCCTTGTGGTGATGCTCCACAACATATGTGGTCTGGCTATAGGCTTTAGCATCGGTCGGCTGCTCGGTCTGCATTACCCCAAGCGTGTAGCCATCTCTATCGAGGTGGGTATGCAGAACTCCGGTTTGGCATCAAGCCTCGCTACACTCCACTTCGCCGCCTTCCCGATGGCCACCATCCCTGGTGCCATCTTCAGTGTCTGGCACAACATCAGTGGCGCACTTGTAGCCAGACTCTACAACAGATCATAAAAAGAAATCCCGCTGAAATGTCAGCGGGATTCTTTCTTATTTCACATATTCAGAGAAATCTGTCAGTTTCATATCGCCCTTGCGAGCCAACGTATCGTGCATAGCGAACGCAGCAGGCAGGTTATGACGGGTCTGACCCATCTTGGCGATCTTCAGGTAATCCCACAGCAACTGCTTGTAGTCAGGATGTGCACAGTTCTCGATGATCGTCTCTGCACGCTGGATAGGACCCTTACCACGCAGGTCGGCGATACCCTGCTCCGTCACGATGATGTTCACATCGTGCTCAGAACTATCCTGATGGCTCACGAACGGCACGATCGAGCTGATCACACCACCCTTAGCCACAGAAGGACATGTAAATATAGAAAGGTACGCGTTACGGATAAAGTCACCAGAACCACCGATACCGTTCATCATCTTTGTACCACTGATGTGGGTAGAGTTCACGTTACCATAGAGGTCGGCCTCGATAGCAGTATTGATGGCAATGACGCCTAATCGACGGATGATCTCAGGAGAGTTCGAGATCTCACTCTGACGCAGGGTCAGGTGGTTCTTAAAGTAGTCCATATTGTCATACACCTGCATCAGGCACTCGTTAGAAACGGTCAGTGAACAAGCGGAAGCATCCTTCACACGACCATTCAGCATCATAGCCACCACACTGTCCTGCAGCACTTCAGTATAGATGTTGAAGTCGGGCACATGCTTGTCCTGTCCAAGAGCGCCGAGGATGGCATTAGCAGTTGAACCTACACCACTCTGCAGAGGCAGGAATTCCTTGGGGATACGACCTTTGTGCATCTCCTCCACGAGGAACTCAGCCGTCAGATAACCGATCTTATCTGTCACAGGATCGCTGTCCTTGAAGGCACGCGCTTCATCGGGGATATTACACTCCACGACACCAGCCACCTTATCCTTGGGAATAGTCACATAGGGTACACCGATACGGTCACCTACATGCTCAATGGGGATAGCCTTACGGTAAGGAGGATCCAGAGGCTCATACACATCGTGGATGAACTTGGCGTTGGGGTTATGGAAGCTGTTCAACTCCAGAATCACATGCTTGGCCAGACGGGCAGCAGTCGGAGAGATACCACCAGCAGCAGTCAGATAAACACGGTAGTCGTTACCCACCTCTTCGATGTCGCACACCTCGAGGATCGCCCAATCCAACGGACCGTAGAAGCCATAGCGCAGCTCCTGAGCCATATGACTCAAATGCAGGTCGTTGTAAGGAATCTCGCCCATGTTCACATGCTTACGGAAATCAGGATTCGTGGTGTAGGGAGCACGATAGAGAATTGCCTGTGCATTAGCCAGGTCACCATCGGTGCTCTGTCCTGTAGAAGCACCCGTGAAGATTGCCACCTTAAACTCGCGACCAGCCTCATGCTCAGCAACAGCGAGTTTAGCCAGTTCCTTAGTGGTTGCCTTGGCCACACCAGCAGGTGTGAAGCCACTCATGGCGATGTGATCGCCATTCTTAATCAGCGCCGCAGCCTCTGCGGCAGTCAGTCGTGTATAAGCCATAATCAGATTAAATTTGCAAATTTGGCTGCAAAGATAGTGCAAACTGAGCAAAAAACCAAATTTATTTGGATTTTTTCGAAGTGCAGCCTATCTTCGAGCTTCAATTGAAGCTCAAAGATACGATTATTTACAAGTACTCCATCAACACATCCCAAACAGCGATGATATGACAAACGGAACCAGCCAACACAAAGAAATGAAACACTGAGTGCATATACTTCATCTTGTTCAGACTATAGAACACGGCACCTGTGATATAGCATACCCCTTCTGCGATGATCCAACTGACGGCTGCTGCCGACACGGAATCCAACAACGGTTTGAAGGCCACGAGCACACTCAGACCCATACCGATGAAACAGAACGTCTCCACATTCGAATGTTCCTTCAGACGAATGAAACTCACGATGGTTCCGGCTACCGCACAGGCCCAGACAAAGATAAAGAGACTCCAGCCCCAGTAACCCTGTTCACGCAGTGCCACCAGTGTCAGTGGCGAGTAACTACCTGCAATATGCCAGTAGATCGCTGCATGATCCCACTTGCGCAAACGTTCCTTCCACTTCGAATGATGCTTCATCGAGTGGTAGAGCGTGGAGGCCGCATACGAGCCCAACATGCCGAAGAGATAGAGGATCACACCCCACCGTGCCCAATTGTTATCGCTTTGGAAACACCAGATGAGGAAGATGATGCCGAACACCACTCCCATTAGAATCCCGCCGCCGTGCGACGCAGCATTCCATATCTCTTCCCGTTTCGTATATCTGATCATTTCCTAATGGTTACAGTTTATCTATAGGCAAAATATCTCATCTCATCCAAGATATCTGCAATGCGATTGCCATAGGTGGTCATCGTATCGACCGCATTCTGACCCGCACCAGCGAGTTCCCCTATACATGATGTCTGCATTGATTCAGACACTTTGTCGTCCCAAGACTCTAAGACTCGGTTAATGGCTTTATTATATGATATACATGCATCTTGCATGCTGCCAATGATAGGCTGAGGATTGTAATACATATAGTTAACCTAATTCGTAACCGTGATGATAGTCTTGTTCAAGAATAGAAGCTGCCATCGTAATCTGTCTGTATGCTTTGTCAGCAGCGTGAGTGGCAGAAGAGACAGAAGAAGAAAGTGCAGAGATCATGGAATCAACCTCTTGCCTTACCAAATTAAATCGTTGCTCAACCTGTTGCTGGTTTTCCTTTACCGACGACACCTTTCTTCGAGCCTCCTCTACAGCCGCCCTTAATGCGGCTGCATAAGAAGAATCGTAGGTACTATTACCTTCGCTATCCGTATGGTCCTGGCTCTCGTAATCACTAAGTGCCCTTTCCGCTCTACGAAGTATGTCCTCTGCTTCCTCCACTTTCCTGCGCATAAAGTTTCTATAATAATCGGCAGATCGGATGGCTTCCTCACCAGAACTAATACCCTGATGACAACAGCTGACAATATCTTCTCCAAATTTCGAAGATGAGTGTGCAAATATCCTCAGTTCACTTGTCTGTGTGACATTGACATCTTTAAGCATGGAGATCAAATATAATGCTGTCCGACATTTCCATAGTTCTCAATGGCATCAGCCTTCGCATGTACGAACTTGCTGTAGTCGTCGAGCAACTCAACCAGTTTTACAACATGATCAATGTATGTATAAAACTTATCCGTGAACTGACGATTTACCTTGTCGTCCCAAGCTTCATTTGTGCGTGAGACCTCTCTATTTACATTTATAATCAGGGACTTCATATCATCTTCACTTCTTTTTAAGAAATTACCAAATGAATGAAGTTCTTGAGCACTAACTAAACTTGCGTCTTTTGATGCCATATTTATCCTTTCTTAATGTTATTAATCACTGTTTAGGGAGCTGGTAGGGAGTGAAGATATAATTCTGATAGGTCTTCTGATTATCCACATATATTGCACGCAACAAATCAGAACTAGAATTCAGTCGATCAGGTCTGATATCATTGACAGGTAACTTCGTGGTCAAATCTTGTGATGATCTGAGAATAACGATATTGTTAAACCAGCGTTTGAGATCATTCCTGCGTACAGAGTCAGAATCCTCTAGTATATTGTCTGGAGAGTTTACCTGCATAACAATGTGTACATCACTCTCTCCGCCCTGAGACAAAATTAACTGAAGCTCATCCTGCATAGTTATATTGCTGATACGTGTCTGTTGGATGGACTTTACTGATTGTAATAAATTTTGACCAAAACCGTCAGGTAAGCCAAATGCATCCTTCCTTCTTGCCAGACTTTCATTCAATTCTCTCCAAGAATCATCAAGGTTCCCTCCATTCATTGATGAAGGCTGAGGTTCTGGCACAGGTTCCTGATCCACAGCTGGCAGGTTTCTCCAAAGCAAGGATCTACCTTGCTCCTGCGCCAGAATAAGCAGTATATTAACCTCCTTCTCCGGGTTTTTGTTACGAACGATATTTCCCAACCTTGCAGTTTCGGCCAAGCGTTCTTCCTCAGTACGGAAGATTCGGACATTTTCCAACGACTCTAATGTATTGAATACACTTTCACGCTTGTTGAAATCATCATCCTGATCACCAGGATTGTCAAAAATGGAGATTCGAGCTCGTTTGCCGTTGAATGTCTGCTGAGCCAATGACAGAGCCGAACTAAAGAATACGCGTTCTGCCTGTAGTTCATCATTAATACCAGTGATAAGCATATTATTACCAGTTTTTCTCATAAGAGGAACCATCATGTCATTCCTTTCCACAGAAACCGACTTACCAATATAGGCAATAGGATAATTCTTACCTGTTTCACCTATACTTGGCAGAGACCACACATCTTTTCCGCTATAGACGCACTTGTTCCTACCCTCTATGCGCTCTTGATTATAAATGCGTGCTTTGCTCATGTCTGAAATGCAGGCTTTGCCCCTGTCATCTTCTTTTATTTCACTTTTATAGATGTGTACAAAAGTATTTTTTGCCTCATTATATGCAAATCCTTGTGACAGGTCAGAATTCTTGATAGAGCCACCCACAAACAGTTTCTCAGCGTCTTCGTTGTTCTTGACTTTCATCAGGTATCTGTTTCCTATCAGTTTATAAAGTTCATCTGGTATTGCCATACCTGCAAATGTCTGCGTGGCAAAAATGAAAGTAATACCCTGTGAGCGCCCTTCTGATGCGATTTCCCTGAGAATGCCGTTTATATCATCTTGCATTTTCCGTTCAGCTGGATCTGAATCAAATAGTTTATGGCACTCATCCACAACCAACATAATATAAGGCATCGGATCATTCTGATGATCCTTATTATAGCCAACGATGTCCTCATAGTTCCCTTCAGCAATCATGCGACCACGCTCACCCATTTTCTTTTTCAGATTGTACATGATTTCATAGACGGCTTGGTGGTCAGCATCATCTAACAGCAGATGACTGATGTGCGGGGGCAAGCCCTTTTCTTTGTCCTTATAGGGATGGAAATCCGTACCTCCTTTCTTTAGGTCCATCAGATAGAGTTCTAGACTGTTTGATTTATATTTGAGCATGCCGTTCAGCAGAATGTTGTGCAATAAGTTGGTCTTACCAGAGCCAGAGCCTCCCAAGATAAATGTATGCGGATAATCACTTTTGATATCAAACTGATAAAATTCTTCTCTGCCTTTATTATCTTTACCTATAGGAATCCTGAGCCCCTCATCATCAACATTCATGGGCTTTTGAGGTAAACATTCCTGATAAATACTTTCTGCTTTATTGTTTTCTGAGTATTTCCTAACATACTCTTCGGCAGCTTTTATAAATACGCTTCTATCACTATTGAAATCCTCGCCAGTCACGTAGACACTCTTGAAGTGATAATCATCAAGCATCTTCTCCGATTCCTGTTTAGCCCTATCACTGACAACATGATTGTGTAAGGGCACAGCAATGGTATAGTATCCATATTTTGCACCATTTTGCAAGATGCTCTTAATATGTTCCTTAATGGAATTGGATTCATCACTAATACAATCAGTCCAAACGATGACTTCTGTTTTGGAATTATCAGCATTTTTGGTACGTTCTTGGTAGGTGTCCATGATTTTCGAGAGTTGACTACCATTATGAACAACGCTATATAAATTTGCCACACGATTAAGGCGGTTTAATAGTTTGGAATAAATACCAACCGTTCCATAATCAATAAATGTGAAATGCACTTTTCCAATAGGCATTGAAAGCAATATAGATGTAATCAGATTACTGGTAGCCCATAATGCAGCATCAGTTTGGCTCTCATCTTCAAGCAACGGCTTGCAAATAAGGTTCACAGCATTATCAACGCCCGTCTGCCATTTTATATCACTCAGGAAAGCCTTTTTCTTTCCGCCTAAATCCAAATACTTATACACAGGAAGTGGCTCAAGACGATTTCGGCCTTCTGCCACCTTTTCAATTTGCTCAACGGCCAGATTATGTCCCTGCTCATCGACCTTATTAATCCATCCACCAGCTTGATAGAAGAATGTTGAGGCAGGATCCTTTTTAGTCATCTCTATGAGAATATTCTCATAGTTATCTTGCAACTCCTCGATATCCCCATACACTTGATCGTAAGCCTCCTTGGTAGCAGCGAGTTGCTTCTCTATATCTTCTCGTTTTCTTAAGAATTCACGAGGAGCCTCTTCCACGGCCCGTTGGTAAGACAAGCGTTTCTCATTGGCGAAATTATCCACATTCTTGTAGTCAAAGACATTAAGCACGACATCATCACAAAGAGTCTTCATCTCCTGATAATTTGGCAACTTGCTCAACTTGTTACTCATCTCCTTGCGATACTCTTCCTTGTAGTCATAAAGCATTCGCTGCTCATCGAACTTAAGATTTAAGAATGCCTGCTGGCCACCACTGACAAGCGACTCCATGGGGCGAAGATTGTCCATTTTCTTTTGGCATAAGCCAATGTTATACTCTCCTGCTGAAATTTCAGAACGTGCATGGGCTAGAAGTGATTTCAGTTCACTTAAGTTTTTGACGTTACGCTTCTTGATGATAGATTGAATCTTATTAAGAGCAGTAAGGTAAGAACCATATAAAGAGGGGAAATCCTCCACAGCTTTCTTTAGGTCGAAATAGCCAAACGGGTTGGATATCATAAACCAAATCTTAAAGAGTGAACTGCTGATCCCATTTGGACAAAGATGAAGTCCCCAGTCGTGGGCATTATTAAACTTCTTCAGCGTCCAATCTGTATTATCGACATATAGACAAACATCATAGAGCATCGCCTTTCGGGCGATATAACCTGCTTTTATTGAGAAACGGTCCTGAAGGCTCTTATTACTTTCAATCTCATTCTCCAAAATTTGGACATCCTTGATGAATTCCCGATTATCAACACGTTTGCCTTCATCAACTCTCTGCTGTTCTCGGGCGATATCTGCCTTCAAGTCTTTTATCTTGTCTGAGATACGGTCTGGCGAGTTCTGGTTGAAGAAACGCGTCCACCAATCAAAACTGGCCTGATGAAAAGCAGAAATAACACTTTCAAATTTCTTGAGTTCTTGCTTAGCTCTTTCCTCTGCCTTGCCTGCCTCACTCTCCAAACTTGCAGATATCTTCTCTAAATTGTCAATTTGATTTTCCAGTTCTTTTTTCTGAATGTAAAGATCGGGTAATCTTTTTATATCGTTAATATCCATATCTTCTAATATCTTTTAAGTTCAACTTTAGTTCTCTTTTTTAACTCATACAACGAGCACAGCGTTTTTTATCCAGACTGATTTTCCCTTCTTCTGGCATCGCTTCATCAATTTCATAACCTTCTGGGGATAGCCTTTTAAAATGTTCTTCTGCCAATTCGAAGCGTTTGGTATTGCACCGCCATGAAAGTGAAAAATGACCGCAATCTGCACATCGTTTTTCCATGTCCAGCGCCATAATAAAACCACAGAAGATGGCAGATATACCCCATACGACCATATCGAACACCCAGGCTATAAGTCCTTCGAAGTTCCAAGCACGATAACCCAGAATCAGCATAGATACTACAATTCCTATGGCGACACACCAGAAAATCACTATATTCTTGACAGGCGGAATATATAAAAGAGGTGTAGCGACATAATATGAAACGATAAACGCCCGCGCCGGAGCAACATCCCAAATAAATGTCACATAAAGCATTAACGTCAATATCAGATGATAGAAGATGCCACCTCTGGCCAGAGCCAAAATACCAAAAACAATGGCGTATAACCAGAAGAGGTTTTCGTAAATGGAGTTCACCCACGGGCCAAAATACAATCCAGCTCCAGTTCCGTTTATCAATTTTAATTGTTGATATTCTATTTCATTAAAATAGCCATCAACAATATCCTGCGACAAGATCATAGAAAAAGAAACGACCTGATTGGCGAATTCATCTTCATAGCCTGGTGGCACATCATGAAGTTGAACCAGATACTGTTTTGAACTCTTATCAAAAGCTATCTCTACGTTATAATTACCATCTTCATTATACTTCTTACGCTGCCAGTCCGTGAAAAGGTCTTCACGTGGCCTAGCATTGATCACAACAGAGGTTCCATTGTTTGTTGGCACAGAGTAAAAGTCAAGAGCCATTATTGGTCTACCTTCCTGTTCGATCTGGAAATAGCCATAATTACTTCTTCCATCAGACAGGTCGATCTTAAGACGAAGAACAGTTTCTTTTTCCCATAAAGTGGTTTTCTTATAGACGTTATTCTCCGTTACTGTCCTGTTATCATTACTACATCCTATGCAACTAACAAACAAGACACTACTGAAACAAACTACGAATATATATGTAAATAATCTCATAAATAATAATTTGAAACTACAATCATCATTCTTTAGTATAATTCATACAATAAGGGCAACATTCTTTGCCGATATCTTTTGGATCAATTTGAGGGTCACCAAGCGAAACCTCCCTAATATCACGGCCTTCTGGGTCAAGGTTCCTAAAGTGTTCAACAGCACCTTTATACTTCGGTGTTACTCCACGCATAGTCAAACAGAAATGACCGCAATTAGGGCAACGCCCTTCCTGATGCATTACAAATGCAATCAAACAACAATAAGCAGAAAAGCCCCAGCCTGCTATGTGTATCAGCCAATAGAAGAATCCTTCATAAAGCCATGCCTTGTAACAAAGGAACAGCATCGCTATTGCTGTTCCTCCAATAGAAAGATATGATATGTATTTATTATTTATAAAAGGTATATATAACAAAGGCATACATACATAATATGGGATAATAAATGCTCTCGCAGGCGCGAAATCCCAGGCAAAGGTGATATACATCGCGACCGTTATAAACAGGTGCTCAATAATACTCAAACCACCTCTGTTTATTGTAGGCAAAGCAAAAACAATAGCATATATCCAAAAAAGATAATCCCTGAAAAAATTAATCCAAGGGCCGAAGTACTCTGCTGCACCGCTACCATTTGTCATTCTCAGATAATCCAGTTCTGTAGAATTTGTACAGCTAGACAGTATCAGACACATGATTATCAGTAATAATATTCTTCTCATTTTAAGTTTTCTATAGAGACACTTTAGGCAACTAAGACCTTAAGACTACTCTCATTTATATTATTGTGCTGCAAAATTAGCGATTTTATCTTGTTTCTCCAAATTTTTAATCCTATATTTTTCTTCCTACTAAACTTTTGTGAGAAACACCCAGCATTCATTTTATTATAAACCAAAAAGCAACTTGGACATAAAATCCAAGTTGCCATGACCGTTGCAGACAAGGTCGCCATTGACGAAGGCAAAAAGTTGACAATACTATTTTAACACCTTCTCCAATTTCCTCATCATGATATCATCCAATTTCTTTTTATATGCTTTCTCTGCTGAACTAGTTGAGTCTTTGGCTTCCTTATATAGTTTATCATTTGGATACCAACTGGGTCAGTATCGTATCATGTATTGCTATCTTTTCCATGATTGCTTTCTTGATTTATATGTTATTGCCTTTGTTTAAGGATCCAACAATCACCATTGGAAGTAAGATACTCACGACCCTTGCATGCATTGCTTGTCTTATTATTCCTTTCATAATAGGCATCTATGCCA
>JAEEGG010006787.1_pt1 | contig 26722 bp, 28 predicted proteins | sample 9134161 | NCBI WGS metagenome assembly JAEEGG01 (sample SAMN16246543, study PRJNA631951) | gut metagenome | biome: gut microbiome; feature: rumen; material: CR-attached | host: Bos | place: Iran: Karaj | collected 2018-10 | reverse complement strand
GCTGGAGCAGCGAAACCTGCTCCATGGCTAGCGACAGCAATTCCTCTCCTGTAATCGAGTCGTTAAGCCCCGGCTGGAAGTTCTTGCCGAGTTGGGCAATAAGGTACGCCGGAATATTGTATTCCCCGTCGTCCAGCGTACTCATCCGTGAAAGCTTCCTCTGGACCGTCCGGGACACATTCTGCGCCTTTACGGAAATAGTCTTTATCGCCAGCGAGAAATATCCCAAGAACGCGCCATTCTTTTGGGAAAATACCAGATAGCTCACGGCCTGGTGCTTCTTAGCGAAATCAACAGCCGACTTTTTCAGGAACCCCTCGACGTCCTTGTTCAGAGGGCACTCGTAGAGACCGCAGAGACCCAACAAGACCTCTTCCATGGGAGCATCGCAAAGATACTCCATGATGTTTACGACAAAGTAGGATTTAGAAGCCATGTTTCTTTCTAAGGAGAGCAAGTTTTCTCAAACTGTAAACTCCGCTTAGAACATCGGCCTTGACTCGGCTGACAGAAACAGGGGCCTTCAAGGAGCGATCCACGGCCTTAACGAAGGATTCCAGCTGCCTGGTCCCGACCACGTTAAAGTTCTTCTTTATGCTCGATGTAGCCATGATTTACCTTCTAGCGAAATATACATTAATCCGAACAAAAGCACAAGCCCGTCTGCGACAGCCGGGACGAAATTCCCTTCCACTGGCCAATACCTGCACACTTGTTCACTATCACAATATACAAAAACAAAATGGCAAAGTCAATAGCCGGGGCAAAAAAAAGTCAATTATGCAACTATTGTTGACATCAAGGAATCACAGGCGTTCCCTGCTGCGCAGGGGCGGGATTACCTACCCCACAACCTTCCGCTTTACCCGTCCGAGCAGCCCACGCACACGGATATACGCCCGCTTCAAAGGTGACGGGAAGGGGCAATACTTCTTTATCAGCTGGTCGAGGGAATATTTGTCCAGGTTGGCGAAGAGTAGTATTCAAGAGAACCACCGATGTTCCCTTGTTGTCGTTCATTTCGGGGTGATACTTGGAGACTCGCCAATAGTCGCCCTGAGTGATGTCGGCAATTCGAGGCTTCTTGCGGTAGTGGCTGTCATCGCAAGAGACATTCTGGCAAATACGGCTCAGGAACAGGCTCATGTATTTCGAGCGACCATGATGCTGCCCACAGGGAGCCTTAAGGGCGTTCCCTGCTGCGCAGGGGCGGGCTCTCGCGGCACGGAACCGTGGCGTCACCCCACGGTTCCCCCGCCTAGAGGGCCGAGCGCGGGATACCAGCGGCCCTCCCGGCCCTACGGGCTTCGATCCCTAACGCAGACGCGGGAGACGAGACGCACGTCAACAAGAAATAGGAGGCCTAACGCAATCGCAAAAAAATAAACAGTTGCATTTTTTTGCAGCCGCACATTCTGCGCAAAAGTCTTTGCAAAAGCTGTTAGCAGCCTTTTCACTATTCAAAGGCAATCTTTTGACAACGGGAACTCCCCTTTTTGTCTAGTTATGAACAGGTCTAATTATAGGAAAACTTACAATTCATACTTAGCTGGAGTATTTTCAATTTCCAATGTTGCGCCGAATTTCTTGAATTTTTTCATCCACCCTTGAACCAGCGCAGATGCTTTCGGAAAATGATTCTTTCCAACGGCAAAAGCAAACTTGTCTTGGGAGCAATCTGGGTTTAGTTTAGTATCGTTGACGGAGCTAGCCAGTTGCTTAAACGCATGTTCAATGTCTTCTCCCTTCAACTCAACAAAGTAAAAACGAAAATAATCTTTTTCAACAAGCAACTTGTCGCATCTCAGGTTTTTCCCGCCTTTAGGGTAAACACCACCATCGACATTAACCTTTAAACATTTCTTTTTTGACCTGTTAGAAAACGTGATCTGGCTTTTATTTTCTTCGAACTTAATGTTAGATTCACTTGTTGTGGTGTACGAAGAATTAGGAAGCCCCTTGGTCCACTCATCTAGGTTTTCTTTAGGATTCTTCTTCATACATTTATCAAGTTGCTAAATTCTTTAGAAATGTCAATGGATACAGAGTCTAAGAAAGATTGAGCGATCAAGCGATTTTCTTCGTCCAAAAGGCTCTTGACACGACCATTGTTTATGCCGTAAACACTGATTTCGTCAAAGTTCATAAAATCCGATTGCCCAACAATCTTTTTCACGCGAGCAGACGCTCCAGCCGCCTTGGTCGAAGATTCCATGGCCTGGATCAAATTGTTCATGGACGACAAAATATACGGGCTATGTGTACTCAAAAACAGTGTGTTACACGAGTTGCCATTCAATTTGCGAGCCAGCCATTTAACAAGCGCATATTGGGTTTGCGGGAAAAGGTTCTGTTCGGGTTCTTCAAGAAATACCTTCACACCGCAATTGTTCAAGTAATAATCGCCGATACCCTTTTTTTGTAATTTCGGATTCTGCTCAATGATTTCTCGAAGTTTGGTTTCTGTAAGAACTCTTCTTAGACTAGTCTGTTCGAATAAAAGGGAGTAATCGAATAAATAAGACAAAAGCGCATATTGAGGAATTACAGATTGAAGTCCGCTAGAGGCATTCGAAAAATTAAGCGTGCGCTTATTTAAGGAAATCATGTCGGAATTATTCGCTTCGTCGTAAAAATACGAAACGCCCATGTCCAAGATGTCAAGCTTGTGCATCTTGTCAAACTTTCTGCGGGCGACATCCCACTCCGCCATATAGTTGCGGACATTGTTGAATCTGTCAAAATTGATGTCTAGCCAGTTGGGGATAGATGCAACGATGTTGCGTTCGGCAGGAATGTAGGCGTTCTTCGTGCGCTTGTAGTCCCAACGCTTTTTTCCCCAATTGAAATCCACGCTAACATGGCTGCTTTCTGAAAACTTGATTTCGACCTGCAAAGTCTCTGTCTTAAAAAGAATTTCAGAACCGGCTGTAGCGTAACCATCCAACTTGTGGAATGTTATTAACTGGTCCTTTACGACGGTCGGGGTAGTCCATTCATTTGGGTCCTGTGACAACTGAATTTTCTTTTCGAGCCAATTGCAAAAACTGGCGACTTTTAGAATCGTACTTTTACCGGAACTCTGGGGCCCAATAAGGACATTTATCCTTTTGAAGTCTAAAGAGACCGACTTGATAGGTCCGAAATTTTTTATTGATAACTTGGACATTTTACAACCTGTTTACGGAAAATAGTTTTTTTTTGAAAAAAAATCCAGCAAGTTTGCCCAGAAAAGTAGAATAGTCGGCAAAATTTGTAGAATTTCACGTAAAATCGGAATTTCCGAATCATTCTGTGCAATTCCCGTGGCGTTCCCTGCTGCGCAGCCCCTTATACCCGCCTAGAGGGCCGAGCACAGGATACGAGCGGCCCTCCCGGCCCTTCGGGCTTCGATCCCTAACACAACAGCAGAAACAAAATGCTACCCAGCATTAATTTCAAGCATTCCATTTAAATCAGCCGACTTGCAGGATTGAGCGATATCAGACAAATCACCAACTTCAAGAGTTACATACTCATTAACAGCGTCCTTTTTTCGCAACAAGAAGCGAAACTCTCTTTGATACGAGAACTCGCTTCTTTTTCGGAACGCATTTTTGGGAAACTCATCCAAAACGTTTTCCTTGGAAAAATCGTAATAATTTACAGGGCCTTTGAAAAGATCAAAACCATCTTTCAAGGCGGCCTTTTCCAATCTTTCAAGAAACAATTCCGCCTGCGGAATCACAACCACATATTCGCCATACTTAATCATTTTTTCAGAAAACAATACATCCCGTTTCAAATCATCCAAAGAAGCGTACTGCTTTTGCGAATCAAATCTAATCGTCGAAAAGCACATTATATAGCTTTTCAAAACTTCATCATTATAACAAATTGACACCGGACCAGCTAGATCTTTCAATTCCTGCTGACCAAAGAAAACTTTTATTGAATTAGGCTGAAATATTTTACAACATTCATAAGGATCATTTTGCTTAAAACTATCAGATGCTTCCGCTCTCCGAAAATAATTCAAAGAATTAAAGAAAAGGTGACCCCTTAAAAAATCATCACGATACTTTTCACAACTGAAAAACTTGAATAAACCTTTACACATCTTAATCTCCATTAATGGTTAAATATACATTCCCATTTTGTCAAAAAATGACAAAATAGACCCTTTTTCAAGAAAAACATCCCCTTCCGTGAGAGGCGACGGTGTCGCCGCTCACGAAATTAGGATGATAGCGTCTAAATTATCTACTTTTCCTTTCTTACCCCCTTAAATGGCTCCCCATTTTGCTTGACGTCCATAAAGCGGCCCGTTTCGGTATTACGCTTTGTAAATAGATTGGTCTTAGGGTTTAACGTTTGCGAACGCGAACGCACCGCCCCGATTCTGTGATTATCGCCATATGGTAGATTTCTTGCCATATTGACTCCTTTGTTATGCCGACACCATTGTCGGGCATTTAAACAAAAAAAAGCTTTTCCACATCAAAAAAGTCATTTTTATGAAATTCTTATAAATTCAGTGTTAATTATCCCGTTTTCAAGCGACAGGGAATTCTCGCCTACCCCATGACATACCGTCCTTGGTTAAATGTTTATGGTTTCCCGCCAGGATTACACAAACCTTAGCGAGGTTTAGACCTCCCTCCTGCATTGGAGAAAAGGCTCCCGTAGATATTATAGCGAGTAGCCGGTACATCACCGGGCCAAAATGCAGTTCGGTTGGGATAAAAAAGTCAACCAGCCAGCGAATTTTTTCCTTTTTTGAGCGAATTAAGCCAATTTAGGGCGTCAACCTTGTAAGAATATTTTTACAAAAATCGCCCAATATCGTGACCAGATTTGGTTCGCCGAGAAGGACAAGCCCCACGAAGCGACGGTGCTAAAGCGGCTTAGCGAAATCGAGATGAGCGACGAGGGCAAATTCCGCAAGGTCCGCAGGGACAGAATTTTCGAAAAGGACTACTTCGACAAGAAATACGGAGCCCTGCCGGAGGTCAGCGACGGTTTCGACTTGATCGAGGCCATGAAGGGGTAAGGGCGTTCCCTGCTGCGCAGGGGCGGGCTCTCGCGGCATAAAATTGCGGCCTCACGCCGCAATTTTTCAGCCTAGAGGGCCGAGCGCGGGATACGAGCGGCCCTCCCGGCCCTTCGGGCTTCGATCCCTAACGCAGATGCGGAGAACAAGAAGCAAATTTACTCATCTAAAGGATTCACCACGTCTGTAAAATCCTCAACGTCAGCTATTTCACTCAACATGCTCGCATAACATCTAAGTTTTGGCTGTAATTCCTTTAAATCACTTCTAAATTCAGCAAACCGAGTTGTAAATGTTCCGTCAACTTTAGACTTATGCCATTTGGCAGTAAACGGTCGCACAACCTGATTTAATACTACGACTGCAATCTTTGTAAACTGAACACACTCTCTACCATACTCTTTCAATATGCTCCTTGTTATGGGGAAAATCGAATACACACTTTCCAAAGCAGACTCTTCATTTCCTTCATCATCTTTCAATGTTTGCGTTGTAATTCGTGTCAAAAGTTCAACATAGAGAGCCCATGCGGCATCCCTATCCTTGTCACCAGGCTTAAATTCCATTTCAAGAAATTTGACGTTTACCTTCAGAGAGGTCAAATTCCATCTTTCAAACAAGTCCTTAATATGCATATCGCCCCCTTATTATGTCGGTTTTTAAATCAGTAATAAAATGCCTTGCATAACCACACTCTCGACGTGAAATATCATCAAATGACTCACAAAAGCATGAAGTTCGATCTTTTTTACACAGTGCAATAAATTTATCCAATTCTCTTATGTCATTCATAACAGGAAATTCATTCAAATACGATGGTAACCACCCTGTCAAATTATGCTTTAGCACACCAATGCCTTCATCCCTTTCGTAGCCAACCCCCAACTCAAATGGCACCCACTCCGAGTAACGGGTATAATCGCTATATATGACAATAAGATGTGTAGAATCTCTCAAATTAGCAACAATTCTTTCGGTAACATTCTTTGGATTTATTTCCCTATCAAGGGCATCTATATAAGCATCTAGACCGTTCCGTTTCAGGTAATCTACAACGTACAACGCCACGGCCTTGTCTTCTTTTTTATGAGAGACAAAGACTTTTATTTTCGATTCTACATTCATTTTTTGTTATACTCCATCATAGGACGACCCAAATCATATTGATTACTTAGCCTATTGTCATACGCCCAATCTATCAGTTTGGTCAAATTATACAAATTCGGCCAGATTACATCCCAATTCGTAATAGAAATTTTGCAGTCAGTTTTTCCCAAATTATCAATAATTCTATCAGGCAAGAAAGGATAACTATTTTCGAATTCATCCCGATTACCAACACACGGGCTCCATTTCATTTCAGGATAAAAGTTTTGTTCTTCTCGACCATTTGCAGCAAGAACATTTTTTGGATTAACGGAAGGCAACTGAACAACGACAATGCCCGATTTCTTATTCACAGCCCCATCATACATACTGGAATAAAGTTCCCAGTCAACATGCTTGCGCTTATAAGTCTCTGTTCCTACAAGGAGTATCGTCACAGTACTATCTCTCAGATACTCATCACGAATTATGCGTCGAACGGATTGCGACGGCAAAACGTCATCAATATCGCCTAAATCAACAGAACAGTCATTAAACAAACGAAGCCGCTCATTTGCAGTGGTCAAGGCCTCTTTAGCCCACTGGTCATTTTTATGATGATAACTAATAAAAACCTTATGCATACGACCTCTCATTTTTTACATCTTGATTCGCACGTTCCTACTGCACAAATATATACCACATTCATAAACTCTGTCAAGTTTTTTCGCACATTTTTTTTAGTATAGCACCTCAATCACATCACATCACTCAAAAAGGCCATTTCAGCCAACCAAGTAACGTCATCAAGCATTTTTTTGATTATATTTGATAACTACCCTTTTTGTAGACTTCCCCATAATTTGAAGTGGTCCCCCTCCACCGGAAGCACGGCTCTCTAAGACCGGACTGATGGCTCAAAGCACTCCGGAATAATCTATTCTCAAAGGCGTTATTCAAAAAAAATTTATGCTACTTAGCAGTAAAAGGCCGGACAACCTGATTCAAAACGAGAACAGCAATTTTAGTGAACGCAACGCATTGACATCCTTTTCTCTTTAAGATTTCTCTAGTTATCGGAATTATACTATAAACACTATCCAAAACTGTTTTTTCATCGCCGTCCAAAAGCGGTTGGCTTTGTGTGACAATTCTAGTCAACAATGCCATTTTTCGGATAATTTACCAAAAGTTTGATTTTTCATTTTTACTCCATTTGTAGCCAATCACTCAATTTTACAACATCAACATTAATACTAGTAGGTGATTTACTCAGTGAATCCGTTGGAAAAAATACATATAAATCTTGATCAGATTCTCTAATTGGATTAATAAACCATTTGTAAGGGTCCAGTATTTTTGTTATGTTCTCAAAAAATAGATTATTTTTTCTCAAAGAATTATAATGGTCAAACGATTTCTTTTCCTTCCAAAATGATGGATCATTGTTTCCCAAAGAATTGTTTATTAGTTCTTTAAATTCAATATCAATATTCCATACGTTAAAAGACACATTTTTTCGTAAGAGAGAAAAACCTGGTGTTAATTGTTCAAGTCGTTTTTTTTCAAAAAAATGTATAGTAGGGTATATTCTTAAATATTCTTGATTAATCCATCTACATTTGGGATCATGAATGGGAAATAGGGCTATTTTATTTAGCTTGTATTTTTTTTCATCGCCTAATCCTAATTCCCAATTGCACCAATATGATCTGATCGCAGAATTCGTTGCTACAAGAATAAATTTATCATTCTCTTCTATCCGTTCTTTCAATATTACAGCCGTTATTTCACTTGTATATCTAGGCAGATTTCTGTCTAGCCAATCTACATACGTTGAGTAACCCATATATTTGAAAAGATTGCAAATCTGTTGAACAAATATTTTGTCAGAATTACTATGGGAAATAAATACTGAATTATTGATTTGTTGTTGTCTTTTTGAAGGCCTCGGTTGATTATTATAGCCAAAAATGTATTCAACGCATTCTTTTTCGTTCAAGGATAAAATTTGTTCTGCAGTCATTGGGATAATTGGAATGTCGTATTCGCGAGCAATTTCCAGTTCTTTTGCAACCCATTTAGATTCATATACTTTCTCTGTCAATATGACCAAAAGAAGGGCGCTTTCACGGACTGCTTTTTCAACAGTTTCTTGCAAAGTATTTTCATTCAATAAGTCAATATAAGGCTCAGCAAATGAGGATATTCTTTGCTTTATTTTTTCTAAGAGGACCTTGGTAACTGCCCCGTCATGGACAGTGTAGCTCACAAAAATTTTTATTTTCTTAGTCCACATTTTTAGTTCTTCTTAATTTTCTTCAAACCCTTATTAATAAGATAAAAACATTCGTCTGAAAATGGAGAAATCATTAACTTTTTATATTCTTCTTCGCTAAGTCCCGTATTGCCTGCCAATTCTTGAATTTTAATATTTTTTATTTTATCCACTATTGATTTTATATCTTCAGATAAATTACCTAATTTCTTTTGAACGCTCTTGTAACCAAGATTGTAATCTTCTTGCCAATCCGATTGCAAGTATCGAGAATCTTTATCAACTCCATCAATTCCAATCAATCGGCAGATTTCATGAACGCAGCCACCAAAGCCGCCCATTAAATAAATTGGTTTGTTCGCTTTGTAAGACAACCAAAATTCTTCCAAAACCCCAGGCATTTTTCCTTTATACCCACATAATTTTCCACCAGCAAGAATCTGAGCATCAGAATCCTTAACAATCTTTTCTCGCATTTCTGTTAAAGATTTAGACCATCTCACTTGTTCATCTATGGGGTTGTCCTTTTTTGGGGACTTTTCACCAATTTCTTCTATTTTAAAAAAACCTTCATAGTCTTTTTCCAAAGTCTTAATATATTCAGGAGGGGCTATAACCCCCGCTAAGTAGTTGTAAATTAAGCACTTTGGGGGCTCTTTTCCATCTTTATGAAGTTGATGATATATTGCGTATATTTCGGTTAGCATATTTTCAGTTAAACTATTTTCTCTAAAGTCACCACCATAGATTACAGACGCGCCTCTAACGTATAAATTACGAACTAATTCACCTGACAGACGAATAATTCGTTTTTCATCAATTCTATAGTTTGTGTTATAAACAAAATCATTTCCTAAGGAAATGGAAATTCCAACATTCAAGTTTTGTAAAGCCGTATTCTGATCATCTAACCTTAGCAAAGGTGTGAAAGCTTTTATGCCAAACTTTTGTAATTGACACCATTCATCATACTGAATTGCAGGTTCGGGATAACACACGGCAACTGGTGGATTTTTCGATTCCGCAAACGAATAAATATCTGGAGGAACTGGACATGTTTCGCAATCATTATCTTCAATCCAATTATTCTCTTTATAATAATCGAGTATTTTTTTTGAATATTCAACTCGAATAGATTCGACTAATGTCGCCTCTAATATTTCCTGTATTTTATATTTTGATAATTCATCTTCATTTGGATTTATGCGAATACATGGAGCATTCGAAAGAGCTGGGAAGACCCGATCTACTGCTTTAGAAATAGCATTCACAATCAACATAGGCCTTTGCATTTGTTTTGCCCAAACAACTTCTTTTTGGCACCAGTAACGGGATGAATATGTGTCGGTTTCTATGGCCAGTAAAGTAGCATCTTCTAAATGTTTTTTTATTTCGTCGTTTACTATATATCCCGGCTGTATTGACCATACATCAAAAAAGAAACTCATATTAGTATTGATAATGTAGTTTCTCAAATCATTAACAATTTTTATTGCAAAATCGTCTGCTTTTGTATGGCTCAAAAAGAGCTTTAATGAAGATTTATCGCCTGTAGGCTCGTCCTTGCCAACAACAACTCGATAGATTTCATTTAGCATTGAAAGAACCAATTTATTTATCGAAGAATTCAATGTCTCGAATCTAATGCCATTACGTCCCTCTATCGGGGCGTTTTTTATAACTTCTCGAGTTAGAAAAATTTGAATGAGATATTTCTCAGCATTTAATTTTTTAACATATTCTTTCCATTCGCTATTATGAACAAGATTGTCATCAATAAAGGCGAATATCAAATTGCTATTAGCATGGTTACGTTCTACTTCACGAGGTTTATCAGATTCATTTTCAGAACTATAGTAAAAGAAGGGTATATCAATGCATCTTGAAAAAGATTTCAAGTCGGATTTAAAAAGAACTTCATTCAGACGCTTTATAGTTGAAGACGCTTTTTCCTCGGCGGATGGGTGCCAAATAAAATGCACTGCCAACGGTCTTTTTTTCATCTCATTCCTCTCTTATTTTTTCACAACATGAGCCTAGGCAAAGTATAGTCACATTTCTTCAAGACCTATTATTTTCTTCATGCCATGGCATTCATACAACCAATCAATGGCTTCATCTCCGTTCGATTTAGATTCTGCCCATTTCTTTAAGCAGGTTGTATTGATAATTTTAAATTTTTCTAGATTCAGTTTATACTTTACACGTGTTTCTTTGGAATAACACTCAAATAATGGTCTGGCTCCTTCACTTGCGACTATATCATTTTGGAACCTTATTGGAATATTTGTTCTCAACATATTGGCCATACCGATTTCAGAAAAAATCCATGGTGAATGCGTTCCGTCATCGATTGACATGGAATTTGGGGTATTCAAAAAAAAGATGCATTCACAGTTATCAATCATCTGCATCAACGCTGTATTAAGCATCATGTAAACATGACTTGCTACCATATTGATTTTTTTATATGTTGATTCATCACCATTCATAGCATCAAGTAATTTATTACAACCATTCCAAAGATGAGAATCAATAAAAGACTTTAAACCGAGATTTTCATACAACCAGCCGGCAAAACATGTCACTAAACAACCATCGTTATGCGCATGGGAAATAAAAATATCAAAGTTCTTAAATTCAGAAAACCATTTTTCCTGAATTTCATTTCCATCGTAAATCGTAACAGAGCCGTCTTTAATTTTGGCAAGCTGATCGTTGAATTCTTTTTTATAAGGATGAAATAGGTTGACGCCAACTTTATAGTAATGCTTACTCCTTTCGTAAGTTGAATAAATTCCTTCTTTGAAAAAATTGAAATCAAGATCCTTTATTTGAAATTTCGAAAACATATGTTTCTCTAGTTAAGAATTTATCGTTTTTTTTAGTTGAAAATCCTGCACACTAACTAAAGTAAATCTAAGCAAAGGGGCATTCTTTGTCAAGTAGTTTTGTAGACTTCCCCATAATTGTAAGCTTCATTGCCGTAGATTTCTGCATTATAGAGGTTTTGATGATTTCTGTGATGCGGCCCTGTTCGGCCGGAACGGTGGCTCCGAAATATCGGAAGGGAGGCTCTCTAGCACCGGACCGATGGTTCAAAGTAAGCCGGAATAATCGCCCATCGTAAGCGCCGACGAACTTCAGCGCGCGCGAAATCCAGGAACATCCCCTGGAGCATGGCCGGGGTGATACGCTTGTTGTTCTTTTTCATGATGAATCCTTTTTTGATGTTTGATTGACATGCCGGGTTACAGGGAGCCTCCCGGCCTAGGCACAGCAAATGTAGCCTATAAGGAAAGGATTCAAAGGGGATTTTTTACGGGAGTTCCCTGCTGCGCAGGGGCGGGCTCTCGCGGCACGAAGCCGTGGCGTCACCCCACGGCTTCCCCGCCTAGAGGGCCGAGCGCAATTGACCAGCGGCCCTCCCGGCCCTACGGGCTTCGATCCCTAACGCGGAACGCTGGAAACAAGATTCTCCGGAAGGTAATCAAATAAAAGCTAGCCCCACCCTACATAAAGACTCGGGAGCTATTCTCCGTTACATAAACGACTATCGATAATTTACTTCACTCGTCCGGAGTTAACCTTGTACTCATAACTGCGAAGACCTTCGGCCCTGAAATCCGCATTATAACGTTCCAGAACATTCTTGAAGATTTCTTCGTACTGCGGAATAAAAAGATCATCCTTCTTCTCTAGATGATCAATAATGGCCTGCGCCATAGGGGCAGTCACGCTTAAATCAGTCTTACCCGCCGAAAAGCTCGTCCCCTTCAGTGAGCCTGGACTGACATTCAGAATACGGTTCGTACTACCGGCCTTCACAAGTTCGACATTCACACTTTCAATAAAAACTTTCAAAGCAGCCTTTGTCGCAGCATATATGCTGAAAAACGGAGAAGACATAAACCCAGCAATGCTTACCATCACTCCGCAGTAGAAATCAGCAGCCCCCTCCAATTTTCCGTAATAACGCTTAATCAGCCGTAGAACCGGGATTGTGTTAACATTGAAGGAATTCATAATCATGCTTTCTTCAACATCCTTAAATAGTTGAAGACGGCCAAAGCCAGCTGTAATCATCAGGGCGTCGATATCTGTAAATTGGTCGAAGAAACTATAATCTGATTGAGTCAAATCAAATTGGAATGCTGTAAATTTGTCATTCACGTATTCATCAGCCAGCGGAGCCTTATCTACAATGTAGACCTTTTCTGTCTCTGGTCGTTTGGCCAATTCAGTTGCGATACTCAAGCCAATACCATTTGCACCACCAACAACAAGAATCCGTTTCATATATAAAATTCCTTTACTATCCAAAAATATCCTTAGATTTTATAAATGCTAACTTTAGCATCAACCGTAGATGCTTCAGCCTGAAAAGACTCAACTTTATTGCTAAGCCAATTGCTAAAGCAACCCATGATTTCAGCCATGCAAATGGATTCGCGTCTACGCAAGCGAGCACTGGATGATCTTTTATTCACGATGCAGCTAATAAACTCTTGTATCTCATAACGCAAACCAAAGCCATCCCACTTATAGAAGAACTTTTTGTTTTCGTTCTGATCCTCGTACCTAATTTCAAAGAAATCTGTTTTCCACCATGGAGCAGGAACATAAACATAGCCCTTTGTTCCCGAAACAACAAGGTTTCCTTCCGTCTTCACACCAAGGCCAACCTTAAACGAACAAACGGCATCCGCATAGCGGAACTCCCCCTTGGTGAACATATCGATTCCGTTCTGGACACGGGAATAAAGATTCAAATGCTCGAACTGAATTCCACAGAATTTCAGGATCGGGAGAAGTGGATAGCTTCCCAACTCAAAGAACGAACCACCAGCCTGGTTGGAATCAAATTCTCTAAGTGACATATCATCATCCCAGAGCTTTGAAAGAGATGCTTCAACATCGACCACCTTCCCTATCAAGCCTGACTTCACCAAAGTCACAAGATGATTAAATGCGGGACAGTGAGCGGTCTTATTCGCCTCCATAAGGATTACGCCTTTTTCTTCCGCCAGCGCATACAATTCCTTTGCAGTCTTGCCATTCAAGACCAACGGCGTCTCACAGAGAATGTGTTTGGATTTCGCAATGGCCTTTCTAATGTATTCTTCGTGAGAAAGATGCGGCGTGGCAATATAGACCGCATCAACAGCATCAAAAAAAGCTTCTTGGTCAGAATAAACCTTGATACCATCATCCTTTTCTGCAAGACTTTCTGCAGATTCCGTCGATATATCGAAAGCCGCGACAACCTTTACGCCACTCACAACGGAGGCTTCCTGAGGAAAGCGGTGCGCCACACGACCGCAACCAATTACACCAACCTTGACTTCAACTTGATCTTCGGCACGAAGCATGGTTGACGATATGCCTTCAGTACGAGGCAAGTATACGACTTTACAATATTCATTTAGATAATCGAATTGGCCTTCCCAATCACTACCGATGGCAAAGATATCAACATCGTATTTCTGGATATCATCAATTTTTTGCCCGACGTAATCCTCAATAATAATCTGATCGGCAAGGCCGGTCGCCTTGACCGCCTCCACACGTTCTAGCACGTTATTTCGGACATTCAGTTTGCCACGATTTCTGTCGAAAATGTCATTAGTTACACCAACAATAAGGTAATCACCCAATTCCTTTGCGCGCTTAAGCAGGTTGATATGACCCTGGTGGAGCAAGTCATACGTTCCATAGGTAATGACTTTTTTCATTTTAGATCCCTCTAAAAAAAACTATAAAGCAATTATAAGGTAAATTTACTTTGATTTTTTTAATGTTTTTATTTTCTCAAGAATATATTCACGTTTAATCAAGCACAAAACCAATATTCCAAGCAATACGGTGTAACGAACAACATCATTCGCATATAATAAATTACACGCAACACAAATGCAAATCGAAACAACGCTAATTAACCCAATTATACGATCGTTATAAATATTTGAACCATGAGCTTTCTTATAGCCAATGTAATGCATAACAATTAGAACTACATGGGAAACTAAGGTAGTATATGCTGCAGCAACATATCCATATTTTGGAATCAAAAGGTAGTTTAAAGAAATATTTGTTAATGCAGCCACAATTGTGGCCATCGCTATTCTCCACGATTTCTTGTAATAAAACTCAATATTCGCGTATATATTATACAAAGCCGCGGTAAAAGCTGTAGCAGCAATTGGAGGAACCGCATACACGCCTCCAGAATATTCCTTAGGAGCCAATATAGCCAATATTTCAGGAGCAACCAAGGTAACCGCAACACACATTACTGCATATGCACCAATCAAAGGAATAATCACATTATCTATCGTTCGAGAATCGCCTTTTTGTATTTTTTCAAATGTATAGGGCACAAGAGAGGCATTTATTGCGGACCACAATATAGTGGTAATCATACTTATACTTGATACAACCGAATAAATGGCTGCACCCGTTGAAGAATGTAAATCAGCAATCATAATCCTATCAGAACTATTCATGACATGCTGAGCAAGATAATGCGGAAGTAGTGGCAAAGCAAAAACTAACGTCGTTTTCCAGATTGAAAAATTAATAAACGAACGCCCTTTCCACAAAAGCATAAAATAAATCGGAATTTCAATGGCCAACAACGCCAAATTAGAGCTCCAAATTTTTACACTACCGAGTGACGAAAAAGTATTCTCGCATTGGAGAATCGCCCATATAGCAGCAATTTGGGACAAAACTGCCGATAAAATCGAAATACAAAAAGCCCATTTATACTTGTATTCATATCGTTGTCTTGTTATCCAAAATATTTGTGCAGGACCGAAAATAAAATTCAAGAACATTATAACCAACAAATTTGTCGGAAGTACAAAGTCTTTTCCAAAAGGAATTTTTAGGATTAGTAAAAAAACGAACGCAACCAACGTAATTATATTACATAGGACCAATATTGACGAAATAAATTGAGATCTATCTGAACGGTGATCTTTTAGGCCAACATTGAACACGCCGGCTGATGTCATGCCCAACAGTGCAACAACTTCTAAAATCGACACCCAAGAGTTATATGTAGCAACAAGCCCATATTGATCTGTATTCAGAAGCCTTGTAAAAACAGGAGTAGTAAAGAAAGCTATTCCCTTAATAACAAAAGCAGAAATCGCAAAGGCAATCGACGACTTTGCGGCATCCGGCAATTGTTTCCATTTGTTCAAAAAAGTAATCATGAGCTAGCTCAATCCCGCTCAATATATTCCACAATTCTCTTTGCTGATTTACCATCATCAACATATTTAAACGCACCAATCATCGCATCTAATTTTTTTTCATAACTTATTTGATCAAAATTGGCAATACAATCGATAAATTCCTCTTTTGTCGTTGAAACAGGAAATGGCAGAGAATTAATTGGAAGATAGAATCCTCGCTCCCTATCTCTGTAATTATCAAGATCCGGAAAGAAAATAAAACACGGTTTTTTTGTCACAGCAAAATCAAACATACAAGAACTTGCATCGGTAATTAAAATATCCGCACACGCAAGATAATCAGCCATATCCGACAGCGTATTTCCATTGACAATCTTCCCAGGATATTTTTCATTCAATTGTTTCCAATCTATCTTAGACGATACAAAATAATGAAAACGGCAAACAAAAACCCATTCTCCTCCGAATTTTTTCGTCAATACACGAAACATTTCATCCACATCTAATGCATTCATTTGGTCCAAACCGCTCCTTTGAACGTTTTGGGCTTCCACGCCCTTTCCATCATTTCTAAATGTCGGTGCAAACAAAATAATTTTTTTCTCATAAGGAATCCCAATTTTTTCCTTTATATTCTTTGCACACTGAACATTGAATAAAGCATCATTTCTCGGCCGACCAATCCGTTTTATATCAACTTTATCAAAAGTAATATGCCGCATAATTTTTTCTTCATGTTCTGTATTAACAAACATGGTTAACGGATTACATAAAAAATCTTCAATATTATTCCCAATTTGATCTCTTGCCATCCGTTTCAAAGGAGTACCATGCCAAGTTGTGTATACCTTTTGACCTTTTTTCTTTCTTAACCAAAGCAACAATTTAATTTTTTTTTCAAAGAAACTTCCAGAAGACGCAATATGAAAGCCCATATCCGCATAAACATTATCTATCAAAACACTGGCACTGCGTTTTGCACATTCTGCCTTCAATGTATTAGGAAGGAGTCGTTCTACATAATTTGGCAATACTGCAGATTGTTTCGCAACCCATCTAATTCGAATTGCTGGGTTAAGATTATGCAAGGTTTCTGATATCGCTCTAGGGCTATCCGAATAATCTCCATTAAAACTAGAAAACACCCATGTATTCTTTTTGAGTGGGATAATCTTCCCAAGCAAAGCAAAGAGAAAATTTTTTAAAATCATATCGACTTTCCAAAGCTACCGTTCATACAATTTTTCTAATTTGCAAATTTCATTTGCCATATCATACTCATGACTAATCGAATTCATGTCAACACCCTGCCTTATAAGCTGTTCAATATCATCACACCATTGAGCAGGAGATGCATCTAGGCTTTCATAAACTATATGATTCGATATCTTTGTTGTTTGTGGCACAACATCAGACGCTATGCAAGGGACCCCAGCAACTTGAGCCTCAATCAAAGCAATACCAAAGCCCTCCCACCTTGATGGGAATAAAAACAAGTCCATCGCTTTATTAAGTTCTGGTATATCATTACGATTAGACAAGATAACAACGCTTTTATCAAGTTTGAGATTATGAACTTTTTTTTCATAAATCTCCTTCAGTTCCCCCGTTCCAACAAGCAATAACACTGCTTGACTATTTCTACGATGAAACTCTTCAAAAATAGACAGAATCGCATCATGATTCTTTTGGAGGGTAAAGCGTCCTACATTTCCAATCACAAAAGCATTTACATCTATTCCTAAATTTTTCCTAATTTCTTTTTTGCCCTGCGAAACATTCATAAAACGATTGTAATCAATACCATTCTTTATGACAACCGTATTATCAACCGCAAACATCTGATTCATTTCAGCAGCCATGTCCTCATGGAGAGCTATCAACTGCAATCCTGATTGACAAATCAGTTTTTTGGTCACTTGGAATTTTTTATCATGTTCATCCCCAAAGATATGTGACGGAAGATTATGACAGGTGTAAAGAATTCTCACACCCTTCAAACAATCACTCACATCTCCTAAATAAATCAACGTTTGAAGATGAGCATGAATTACATTTGGAGTTTCGTTTTTTAAAAAATTTCTTAGAAATTTTCTAACAATAATTCGTCCAAACAATCGATGAACAATACGTGTTGCGACATTCCACTTTTCATACACGCAAATCACTCTGACATCATTCTCTTCTAAAATTTTGAGAACAGCTGTATCTTCATCTTTTGAAAGAGCCAAAACAATAAACTCAAAGCGCGACACATCAGCCATAGTCGCGTAGTCTTTGACCAACGTTTCTGCGCCACCATCGGCCAACGAATTAATAAATTCTACAACTTTAACTGTCTTCTTATGCATTCGTAAAAAATCCCGTCTTTCTATACGCAAATCGAACAATTAAATAAATTGGCAAGATAACTCGAACCATTGTTCCAAGAGCAATTTCAATATTATACATACCTATCCCCAGCGCCGCAATAAATGAAAGGTACATATAAATAAGTTTATAAAACTGGTTTTCTACAGCAAGAAACATTCTACCATATTTCTTTGCGACATATGCAAAAAACATTGAATAAACTGGAGCGAAAAAAGGAGAAAAATAGTAACAACCAAGCCCAATTGTAGATGGTATTTGACCTCTAGTACCATTAACAAAATTAAAAAAATGAGAAACAGACAATCCATCATACCTAAAAATTGTCGTACTAAAAGGAATCGATCCAAATATATCCCTTGCAAAATAATATAATTGCGTCATAAAATCTCTAGGCAAATTAAATGTTCCCGACACAATGTTTAGACCTGAAAAATACGACATAAATGAGGTAGCAAGCATCTCAAAATTATCGTCACCACCGCCAGCAAGTGAAAATCTAACCATAAAAAAAGCGAATACAAAACCAACAGCCAGCAATATAGGTTTATCAAGATGCTTCAAATCGACTTTCTTTAAAGTCAAGTAGAATATTATTAAAAAAAGTGAATAATACAAACTTCTGGCAATAGCCCCAGCAACAAACAAAAAAGGCGTTATAATCATAAACAACGAAATAATCTTCTTCAGAGGGATTTTTTTTAAGTTTACATACGCGATAAAAAATGCCGGAATCAACAACCTAACCACAATCAAAATGTAGTTTGCAGTCGCTAAAATAAATCTTTTTGACGATGAAGTCGCATATTCATCAACAAGGTACGACTGTTCTGAATTTGTATAATTCAAATCACTAAACAGACCAACAATACTCCTATAGTTACTTAATATTTCAGGAGCCAAAGTGATTACGGATATAGTCATTGCAATTACAAAAAACATAACATAATTCATACGTCTCATACTATGCAAATTATCAATTCGATCAAACACACAAACCTTAATTTGGAAATCAATATTCAAAACAAAAAAAACTGCAACTGCTTCATATAGCATAAGAAGAACAGCCCATGGAGTATTTGCAGAGACATTTAAAACAATCTTCTCTGGATAATTAGAGAGAACAAGCAATAATGGAGAAACAGACATCCGAATAAACTCAAAAAAAACAAGAAGTGTCACTCCAATATTTTGCGGAATTTCTTTTTCGATATTTTTTGTACTCAAGAGCAACAAAATAAAAAACAATGGTAATAAAAAAAGCAATCCGTAGCCAGAAGGTCTATCAATATCAACTAAAACAAAAAGCATGGAAATTAAGGAAATCAAAATCATTCCTATAAGCAAACCAGCATTCTTCAAATCAGAAATATGAATTACAGATTGCATTTTAATCCTACTAAACACCACAAATCAATCGATTATACAATCCATGACATTTTTCAGCAAGTTCATCCCAAGAATATTCACAAGCTAACTTTTTTGCATTATTTCCTTTTTGTTCAAACATATCCCGATCCAGCATCATTCTACAAATGGAATTAGCCAAATCAATTCTGTTATTATCGGCACCCCAACCAGCATTGTTATCTTCTATTTCCAAGCGCATATTCGCCCCTGTTGTGACAAGCGCAGGAAGTCCATATGCTAAAGCCTCAATCAAAGCCGTGGGATGCCCTTCAAACCGAGACGGGATTATAAACACGTCTGAATTTAACAAAACTCGCTCTTTTTCCTCACCATAAACAGCATCATGAAAAGAAATGAATTGATCTAGTCCTTTTTTTTCGACTAGCGCTTTCATTTCCTCTAATCTACCAACTCGATCGGGGCCATACATATCAATCGTCAGCTTGCACGCCTCTATTTCCTGCTTGCAAACTTCACAAGCATCTATTAAAAGATCAAGCCCCTTTTGATACGGTTCAATTCTGCCAATTACAACAGCCTTAATCCCCTCACAAGAAAAATTCTTTTTATATTTTAAGGGGATATACACTCCATTAGGAACAACAATACTTTTTTTATTCCATCGCAGGCCCGAATCATTTTTTTCCTGTTCAGTTAAATATTGGATGGCAGCAGCCTTCTGCGCAAATTTGCGATAATATAACAAATTAAACAATTGTTTTTTTAGAGATTTGCGTTTCTGAGCAGCCATTGTCAGTTCGCCTCTAGGAACGATAATATATGGAACGCCTCCATTCATAAGGTCCCTAGGAATACGCAATCTCGCATAACAATAAAATTGTTCAATAATTATTAAATCTGGTTTGTTAAAAGGCGGTGGTAAATCGGATACTTTTGCATTAGGATAGTGTCGTAAATCAGCGTAATATGGCAATTTTTCCCATTCCGAAGAGACCCATTCAGGATGAGATCCATCATAAATATTATACCAAAAAACATTATCAATCTTAGCCTGAGCCTTAATCTGGTTTGGAACACTGTATGTTGGCCCTGCCCAAGGCCCTCCATCAACAGACGAAATATACAACAGGTTCATTTATTCAGCCTTTCTAGAATTTTATTTACAACAACACAACTAGCATTGCCCGCATTTGGAGCATATTTCTTATGGAATAATTTAGTCTTTTCGGAAGAATCAAAATAATTCAACCCCAAGATATCATCCAAAAGTTCATCTTCGGTCTCGTTTACTCTACACGGAAGTTCTTTTGTCAAATCTACATAGAGACCTCTCTTTTCTTTATATTCATCAAGATCATACGCAAAACAAAACATCGGTCTATCAAGAATAGAATAATCAAAAAAGCAGCTTGAATAATCAGAAATCATCATATCTGCAATCGCATACAAATCATTCAAATTAGGGTACTTTGAAACATCGATAAGAAATTCATCCGTCTGTATATTGAGGGCAGTTCCAATAGTGTAGTGTGCACGAAATAGCAAAATGTATTCTTGCCCAAGCTTTTGCTTCCAATTAGCCAAATGAATCGGTGGTGCTATTAAATTTTTGCCATTGTCATCCCACAGATATTCTCTATATGTTGGAACATAAAGAATTATTTTTTTATTTTTAGGAATATTTAGAGTTTCCTTAATAGACCCTACCTTTGAAGAAGAATACATCAGCAATTCATCATTACGAGGTAAGTCACATAGCAAAAAACTTTCTTCAGACGCATGGAAAATTCGTTGAAATATTTTGAGATCATATTGACTCTGCGCACAACGGATTGTTGCATTATCAACAGGCCCTTTTATAATATTTTTCCCGCCCAATGAATTTTGCTCTTCTTCGCCACCAATTTTTTTTAATGGTGTTCCATGCCATGTTTCAACTTTAATAATATTCCTAATATTTAGCGAGATATTCCTATCCATACCAGAATTACTAATCCACACACGACTTTGAAGCAGGACTTTAAAAAAAGATGGCGAATCTATTTTTATTTTTTTCCCACGAGGAACGACTATAGCATCAGGATTAACAAAAGCCCATATAATTTCCCAATCTTCAAATTCACTACGCTTACAAATTTCATCATATATAGCCTTGGGACTATCATTAAAACTTCTACCACCAAAAGAAGCAAACAACATCTGTTTAGGATGTTTTCGAATAAACAGTCCTACGAACTGTAAGAAATAGCGCGCAAAGGACCAACAGAAGCGTAATATTACAGGATTTTTTTTCAAAAAAGAAATAATTCGATCTCGCATATAACACCTCAAAAAAAATCAATCTATTATCAGATGTCCTTTTCTATAACATCAACAATCCATTGATATGTTGTTTTTCTATCAAATTTCTCTTCAGCACACCTTCTTGCATTCTTTCCCATTTGTTTACGCAAGTCAACAAGAGCAGACAAGTTCTCAATAGCCCGTGCTAACTCCCTAGCATTACCACTTTTGCAATTCAACCCCATTACATAAGAATCAACTAAGTTTCTGTATTCCTGGGATTCTTGCGTATTAATGACGGGGATTCCTGCAGCAGCATAATCCGCATGTTTATTTATTATACTCGCAACAGAGGTTCCAATTATGGGATTAACTGATATATCACAAAGAGATAACAATGCGCACATTTTTTCATAGGGAATTTTTCCCGTGAATAGCACATCAACATTTTTTGAAGCTGCGTATGATTCAAAATCAGCTCTATTGGGGCCATCCCCCATTACTATTATTTTCGGAACTACCTGTATTTGCGTTCTGAGCAGCTCTAGTGCATCAAAAACGGTCGGCAAATCGTAACTTTTTCCCAAGGTTCCACAATAACCTATCCAAATCTCATTATTTTTTGGATATTTTCTTTCCATCTGGGCCAAATTTTTTTTCACGCCCTCATCAAAGGTGTCCAAATTTGTCCCCAAAAAAACAGGACACCCCTTTGCGCCTTTAATATTAACAGAAACAGCTCGATTTACATATGTTTGAGACACAGCAACAATTTCGTCCGCATTTTTATATGCTTTATTTGCCAAACGTTTAAAAGGGAAGAATAGTATTTTACTGATTATAGGAACATTAAAAACCATTTGGAATGCTTCGGGCCATAAATCCTGAACATCTATAACAAATCGAATTCCATTCCTTTTGCAATATTCAGAAACAAGCGACGCCGCCGTTAAAGAAGGAATTGTGCAATAAATAAGATCTGGTTTTTTACGAGATTTAATATATTTGAGGACATTTCTCCCCCAAACATAATGGCTCCAAAAACGTTTCAGACAAATATTCTTTCTATAACCAGGTTCCTCTAAAAGGGTTACTTTAAACGGAAATTTGCAAATTCTAGTTCGACGAACTTTATCTTCATGACAATAGGTCGACGCAACCAATTCAACAGAATTATCCTTACTTAGCATATTAGCTAAATAGGGAATGCGATCGTTGTCCGTTCCTTGCAAGCTAGACACAAAATTTGCTATGATGACGACATCTTTCATTTCTTTATCGCAATTTCGTTATATTTCATCATATAGACGCCATCTTCATAGCATCCAATATTCGGCTTATTTTCAACACCCTTGAGATTATTTTCAATCAACGCCATATGGTTGCATCCACACTCAAAGGCATGCGGATATCCTCCACCAAAACGGGGATTCACTTCAGAAATATAGTATTCGCCATCAATGTCAAAAATGTCAATATCAATCTGCCCCGTAAAGCCACTTTCTTCAACAAATTTCTGAATCAAGGCAAAAAGCTTAGGTTCCTTAAACGAAACAGCTTTATCAGTTTCACCAGCACGCATTACAATCTTTTTCTTGGTGAATATAGACACAACCTTCTTACTGATCATATCGATATACACATCCGCGCCAATTTCCTGACCTTTCAAGAATTCCTGAATCATCATTCCTTCGGAATGCGTGCACAGCAAATCAACGGTTTCCTTGTCTTGCGCCTTAGAAATTGCGATACTAGCACTTCCACAAGCAGGCTTCACAAAAACCGGATAACTGATTTTACCTTTTTTCAAATCGGCATAAAAGGCTTCACGATCCATATAGGATTTCGCACAGTTATAGCCATGTTCCTTCAACCAGTTATACATTTTGAATTTATCAAGGCTTCGTTCACAAAGTTCAAAATTAGAACCTATAATCTTGACTCCGGCATCATCAAAAAGCTTATGATTTTTAGCCAAAAGGTTTAATTCCGGATCAATCAAAGAAAGAACGCCATCAATTTGTTCTTTCTTGCATATGTCAAGAATTACATCAAGATAGCCGTCAGCAGTAATACGCGGAACAATGTAATACTTATCAGCTTCAAAAAGAGCTGGGGCAATCTCACTACAATCCGTAGCGATAATCTTGCCATCCTTAAAGGTTCTCTTAAAATACTGGACAACCTTATTACGGGTCCCAGCAGAAAGAATCAACATATTCATTTTTCTCTATCTCCGATATAACGGCTTTTATATTCCGCAGCGGTCCATCTGTCACGAGCCCTTATGATATTCTCGCCTTCTTTCACATAAACAGCAGGAAACCATTTAATGAAAAGCGGAGAAAGGCACATCGTGTAGGCACCAACCTTATGGTAAACAATTTGATCGTTTGGCAAAATTTCCGGTTCGTTTGAAACTTCAAACAACCGATCATGCTCCATACATGTAAAGCCAGAAATAATCTGCCGGGCTAGCACTTCACGTGATTCATTTACATTTCTGACAATATCCTTAAAATAGGAGGACTTCGTCATTAGAGGATCAATTTGCGTTCGGCTTCCATCTGTTACAATAAAGGTGTTTCGGATTGTTTTTTTCACATCAACAACAGACGAATAGTAATCAACGGCCGCTCCAATTAACGCCATACCAGGTTCAACAATCAGCGCCGTTTCTTCCGAGTTAAAACGCTGTTTTAAAATCCCCGCAACCATGTCAAAATATTCAGGGAACTGCGGTTTGGAACTTAATCCACCAAAAAAACCGCCTCCAATATCAACATATCTAAGCCTCAGGCTGTATTTTTCCGAGATTTCAACAGCAGTTTCAGCAATAGCCTTGTAGATATCGGGCATTCTTGTCTTGGAACTCTTATGCAGATGCAAACCAACGACTTTCACACCTTTTTCTTCAATTTTATCTATAGCCCTTTTTAATTCGCCATTTTCATAGCAAAAACCGAATCTTTCGCCATCTTCGCCACATTGTGTCTGAGCAGGGCATTTTGATTCAAGATCAAAATTAACGCGGACGCCCACTTCATAATTGTTGGGTTCAAGTTCAGCAAGCCAATTGATTTCATATTCGGCATCAATATTGACTATAGAATGTTTGCGAACAGCTTCTAAAAAGGTTTCTTTAGATTTTGCGACCCCATTGTATATAATCTTTTCGGAACCAATAGATTTAGCCAATTCGTATTCATCATCCGAAACAACTTCCGCATAGCATCCATTATTTCGAAAATACTTGATTACCCAAGGAAACGCATTCGTCTTATAAGAATAGCCAATTATATAGTTACCCCAAGACCTTTGAAGGGCATTCTTCAATTTATGCAATTCTTCGTCAAGAAAATCCTTATTAATTACGAAATATGGCGTTTTGAGGCTATTCATTTGCTTGCTACGCCTCCACGTTCAATATCAAGATATTCTTCATCGGCAGCCTCAGAATCGGGAGAAACATCTTCTCTGCAAACGACTTTTTTTATGGTCAGAAAAATAATCTTGATGTCTTCTAAAAAAGAAATGCTATTCACGTACTGAACATCTAAAGCCAACCGTTGGTCCCATTTCACATAGTTCCTACCACTAATTTGAGCAAGTCCACTCAAACCAGGACGAACATCATGTCGATGTTTTTCCGTTTCTGTGTAATAAGGGAGGTATTGAACCAAAAGCGGACGCGGACCTATAAGCGACATGTCGCCCTTGAGGATGTTGAAAAGTTCGGGTAACTCGTCGAGGCTGGTGGAGCGGAGGAACTTGCCATAGGCGTTCAGCCGCACGTCGTCGGGGAGCAGGTTCCCCTGCGCATCACGCTCGTTGGTCATGGTGCGGAACTTGACGAGCCTGAATATCCTTTCGCCCTTGCCCGGGCGGGGCTGCGTGAAGAAGGGGTTGCCATGCATCTTGACGGCGCCGAGGACGGTGAGCACGAGCAGCAGCGGGCTCAGGGCGAGAATCGCGGCCAGCGCGCAGCAGAAGTCCAGGGGGCGTTTGAGGAAGCGGGCGTACATATTGGGTAAATATAGGTAATTTCTCTGTAAGAAAAAGGGCAAGAACGCTCCTCCGCCGCAGGTTTGTCATTTAGCACAAAGGATTTCAAAAAAAAATTTGAAAAAGGTATTGACGGGCCGCCGCCGAGAATTTATATTAGTGCACAAGTGAGTATAAGCAAATCCCACCTTTTCAAGCATGTAGGCGGATTGCGAACCAGGCCGAACTTGGAATTGGTTGGAAATTCGACATCAAGCCGACCTATGTTATCGCCATCACGCGGCACAGGATGTTCGATGACGACCGAATTGTTCACCGTGCGACCGTGACGGACCTCGAAACCAACGAGAAGTTCATGGATTCGTACAATTTTACCGTTGTCGAGCTCGCGAAAGTTCCCTTTTTCATAGACTCGAAATCCGACAGCCTAAGCAAGTGGCTCTTTTTCTTCCGCTATTTGAGCCGTTTGCGCGAATTACCCGCGGAGCTTGGAGAACGCAAGTTCAAACAGTTGACAGAAAGTTCAAAAGTGTCTAAGTTTAGCAAAGAAGAATTCGAGGCCTACCAGAAGATGTTTCACGCAGAATGGGATCACAACGCCCTGAAAAACAGTTTCTTTGAGGAATTCGCAGACGACATCAATGCGAAGGTTGAAGAACGTGCTCGTGAAATCGCCAAGCGGATGATCGCCGACGGCAAGCTGTCCAATGAGGAAATCGCCGCCTATTCCGGCCTTTCTGTCGAAGACGTCGTCGTCCTGCGCAGCCAGGCGTAAGCATTCCGCGGCAACGCGCGTGCCCTCTATCGCTTAGTTTTTCAATATCCACTCACCGAAGAACGGGTCTTCGAGCTCATAGCCGGTAGTCTTGATGATGTAGCCCTGTTTCAGCAGCCTTTTGATAGAACTGAACGACGTGCTGGTGGGCACCGACCTATCGGTTATGGGATTACCCCCGTTAGCCAACGTCAGCAACACCTTGCGGTCGGTGCGGTTCATGTTCGTCCAAAGCCGTTCGTAGTCCAGGGAATGCTCTTCTACCTGCTTCTTTACGGCATAGGCAACGACATTTTCCGTTATCTTGCCATACGTGA
>JAEEGG010006784.1_pt1 | contig 26729 bp, 14 predicted proteins | sample 9134161 | NCBI WGS metagenome assembly JAEEGG01 (sample SAMN16246543, study PRJNA631951) | gut metagenome | biome: gut microbiome; feature: rumen; material: CR-attached | host: Bos | place: Iran: Karaj | collected 2018-10 | reverse complement strand
CATCCCCACCAATCGCGGCAAATGCACCGCCCAAAGCAATTATAGCTGGCATAATCTTTTTCATTTTTCTCCTTAATATACTACTTGACCTTGATCGCACCGACGGAATAGCGCCTGGTATTGCCGATCTGAGTCTTCAGCGGAAGCGCGATGCGAGGGGTTCCGTCCGGCGAGCCAAGGGAAACGCAAAACGTATAGACGCCGGGCTCAATGGTGGGAATCCGCTTGTCGTTGGCAAAGTTGCCGACTTTGTTCGCGACCGTGTACACCCACACCCCGTCGTTGACCTCCGGAATGTCGCCCTTAAAACCGGCCGCGCAGCGCGTCGAAAGCGACACTGGCTTCTCCACGCCTCCCGTCTTGGGCTCAGCGTCCTTGAAGTCGTAGGAATAGTCCGTCGACACCCACGCGACACGCCCCTTCCCATCGAGAAGTGTCCACGCGAGCGTCGCGCCCTTGTAGCATCTCGCGACGCCAACATTGACCCATTCGGACCTCACCGCAAACGGCTCGCCAATCGCAACCTCGTCGGGGAACTCCACCTTGCGCAGCTCAAAGCGATAGCCAATCCGCCTCGCCGCGCGCGCGTATGCATCCTTCGAGTTGTCGTATATCTGCTTCGGCCAGCCGTGAAGCGACAGCCATGTTGCATGGTATGCATCGACCGACTCAACTAGCTTTTCGTCGCTCCACGCCCCTCGGTCTGTCGAAAGCCCATAGTGCTCATGCTCCACGAACACAGGCGCGGACTTGGCGAAATACTCAGCCCAATCCGCGTGAAACCACCAGGGATGCGACTTCAGGCGATCTTGCACCATGTCCGCCGTGAAAACCATGATCGAATCGTCGCGGAATCCAAAGCCGAGATCGTACGCTTTCTTCATCAGCGGCACTTCCGCAGCGGGCTTCGGATTGGACGATCCCGCCTGGTCGTCTATGCAAAGAATGGTCGAATGTGGAAACGTCAGCCTATACAGTTCGTAATGGCGGTGAAACGCCTCCTCCGGGTCGCGTCCTTCGGCCTTGAGCTCCTTCTCGTAGGCGCGGGTATGCCCTTCGCCCCACATGCCGATGCTCCCAACGTCGATGAACGCGACGTTCGGGTTCCCGTCGTAACGCCGAGCCATCGCCTTGAGGAAGTTCTCGTGCTTTTCAAGGAACACGGGGTCTCCATAGTCGGGCTCCCACAGCTCCATCTCTCCGCCTGGAGGGTCCTTGCCGAAGATCTTGATCATCTTCATCCCGAAAAACCACCCCTTGGCGCCGGCGTCCTTCACCCACTTGGGCGTCGCAAACGGGTAGCGCGACTCGCAGCAGGTGACGCGAAGGCCGATCTGCTTTCCAGCCGCGATCCACGGCGCGGCGTAGCTGTCGATTATGTCCCAGCGGTATTCCCCTTCGTTCGGCTCCAAGAGGCACCACGGCAGGCGAAAGTAGACAGTCGACACACCCGGGAACCAGTCAAGCGTGTCGCCCCGCTCCTGAAGCTGCCCATATGCCCACTGCCGGTTGGAATAGTGGAACATCACCAGCCCCATATCGGGATTGACGAGTATTTCGTCCGTGTTCTCGGGCAACACCACCCCGGCCGCCGCTGCAAGCGGCAGCGCTAACGCCGCCACCGCAAAAAGCTTGAGACAAAACACTTTTCTCGTCGTCCTGCAATGCATTCGCATAAGCACCTTCTTTATTTTCCATTTGGCGTCACTTCAAAGACGCATCCGTCGTTTTCACGGATTGAGAGAACATCGTCCTTGAACGCTCCGTTCCAGACGCGCCCGAAATCCACGCGCCGAGCATGCCGATCAATGCGGGCTTGATGACATGCCGCCGGTAGAACTTCTCGAATCCGGTAGCCTTGTCGGTGAAGTTGAGGAGGTGCCCGCCGTGCTCGGGGAGAAGCCCCATCTGGAGCCAGTCGTTCTCGAGCGTCAGGTACTTGTACGTCTCGTCGCACTTCTCGTCATGCAGGACGTCCTGCATCGGGTATGGGTACACGCGACCCTGCGCCCCCTGGTAGACGCGCCCCGTGCAGAAGAGCGGAGTCTTGTCGTAGCCGCCCGGACCATACGTGGGAAGGACGATTGCATCCTCCTTCATTGCGACTTCGCCAGCAAGCGCGGATACGGCAGCATTGAATGTCGCCAATGTCGCCAATATCGCCAATCTTGTTTTCCCCATATTTACCTCCTTTCCCGTAAAGTCCGTTTATCGCCTGATCGTAAACGAAAGTCTGTATTCCCGGCCGGGCTTGACGAGATGTTCGTCGTGCGGGCGCGCGCCCCAGCTGTTGTCGCCAGCGACGCCCGTCTGCGCCGCGTCGATGTTGATTGTCAGCACGCCGTGCTCCACGAGGTCTTCTACATGCGTCGAGCGTTCCAACTCTTCCTGCGACCACGGCCAGACGTTGAAACCGAAAGGCTCGCCGCACGTTTCGACAGTCACGCCCTCCACTTCAAGACGCATCGTCCCGGTGCGGTATCCCTGTTCGCACGGATTTATGTAGTTGCCCGGGTTCAACTCGCCGACTTTCATGCGCCAATCGCCGACGGAAGCCGCCGTGGGCCGGTCACAGTAATTCTCGTGCGGACCGCGCCCGTGCCAGGCCACGACGCTCTCAGACGAACCGGGTATGGTAAATGAAAGGCCGACGCGAGGCAGCACCGGAAGACCTTCCGGCGCGAAGAAACTCCAATCGACCTTCAGCGAACCGTCCGCAAGCGTCTCGGTCTTGAGGTCGCTCCTGCACCCTTCGGGGATCTTGCCATCGACTGTCGCGTCCCGCCAGACCTTGCAGACGCTCGGCATCTTCCAGCCATTGTCGTTGCTGGTGGGCGCGCGCCAGAAATTCGGCCTGGGCCGTATTTCCCAATCCTGGAAACGGGACATGACATCCTTCATTTCGTATGCGCCCGGATGCGGACGCCTCAACGCGTCGAACACTCCGTTGCAGCAGAAGTCCCCGCTGTTCGGCATGTCTCCGAAGTCGCCGCCGTAGGCGAGCCTGCGCGAACCGTCGGGCAGTGTCTGCCACAACGCCTGGTCCGCAAAGTCCCATACATAGCCTCCCTGCGCGGACGAGTACTTCGCCACGTTGTCCCAGTAGTCCCTGAACGCGCCCGACGAGTTCCCCATGGCGTGGGCATACTCGCAGAGTATTGCAGGACATCCGTGAGTGGGGTCTGCGACGTAGTCCTCGATGTCCTTGGCGGTGGCGTACATCGGGCAGTAGATGTCGGACCACGGCGTTTTCAGCGCCTGTTCGAACTGCACCGGGCGCTTCTGGGGATCGAGGGACTTCACAAGGGCGTATTCCTTTTCGAACGCCGGGCCCATGTCGCTCTCGTTGCCTAGGGACCATACGATGATGGATGGATGATCGCGGAAGACCTCCACCATGCGCCCGCCGCGCTCGAGATGCGCCTTCTCCCATTCGGGAAGCTTGGAGAACGCATTAGGATTGTTGTAATGCATGCCGTGCGATTCTATGTTCGCCTCGCATGTCACGTACAATCCGTATTTGTCGCAGAGGTCGTACCAGTACGGGTCGTCGGGGTAGTGGCAAGTCCTGACAGCGTTGAAGCCGAACTCCTTGATGACCCGCATGTCCCTTTCCATTTCAGCGTGAGTCATCGCGTAGCCGCCTTCCGGCGAAATCTCGTGCCTGTTCACGCCTTTGACGAAGATGCGCTTGCCGTTCACGAGCAAAACACTGTCCCTTATCTCAACGGTCCGGAAGCCGACGCAACGCGCAAACCAGTCGCCCCCATGCTGAAAAGCGATGCAGTAGAGTTTAGGGTTGTCCGGCGACCACAGCTCGAAGGGCGAAACCGTCTCCGTGTGGATGACATTGCCGTCAACGTCGCGCACCGTTACGGCGCCGGTCTTAGCGTCAGCCTCGATCGTGAAATCGTAAAGCCCGTCCTTCTTTTCGGCCACGAGCCATACGCCGCGGAATATTCCAGAAAGCCGCCAGAAGTCCTGATCTTCGAGATAGCTGCCATCGCAGAACTTTTTCACCACGACCTTGAGAACATTCTTTGTTTCCAGGAAATCCGTAATGTCGAACTCGGCCGGAAGACGGCTGTCCTCGGAATAGCCGACTTCCCTGTCGTTCACGAAAAGCGTCATCGCGCTCGAAACGCCGCCGAAGTGGATGACGATGCGCCGCCCGGCCCATTCTGGCGGAAGAGTGAACTCGCGCTCGTATACGCCGACCGGATCGGGGAACCGGTTGATCGTCCAGTCTGGATGTTCCGGCGTTTCGCCGGAAGCCACGGGCGGACGTATCGCAAACGGATATCGCGAATTGGTGTACAGCGGCGGATCGAAATCGCCCTGCAGCTGCCAGCAGCCCGGCACGGAGATCTTTGCCTTTCTAGATTCCTCGCCCGCCTTGCCGGAAACCCAAACGAAATCCCAGACGCCGTTCAGCGACATGAGATATTCCGATGCGTCGCGCGGTTTCTCCAGCCGTGCAATCGCCATCGCCGTCTCTTTGTCCGCACACGGCACCACGACCGAACGTGCCGGCAGACGGTTGACAGCGTTGACCTCCGGGTCCTCCCACGCCGGCGCGGCCAGGGCCGCGTTGAATGTTGCCATTGTTGCCAATGTTGCCAGTTTCAATAAACAATTCTCAATTGGCAACATTGGGTTTTGGTTATTGGCAACATTTCCACATTTCCACATTGTCATTCCTCCTTTACGACCTCGAATATGCATCCGTCGTTTTCGCGGATCGAGAGAACGCCCTCCTTGTACGTGCCGTTCCATACACGACCGACCTTGCCGTCCACCTTGATCGGACAGTCAACCGGCGAGTCGTGAGTGTTCACCGCGACGACAAGCGCAGTGCCGTCCTCGCGCGGGTGCTCGGTAAGCACAAGGCGCGGGTCGTCTTTCGCGACCAGCCTCTTCACGCCAGCCTTCCTCGCGGCGTAGGCGTAGATTCGCCAGAGCTCGTTGGAGAAGCTGTTGTCGACGACTTCGCTTTCCTGCTCGATGATGCTCTTCTCGAGCGCGAAGTTGACGACGATGACGCACCCCGCACCAAGTTTCTTCTCGCTAACTACGACGTTGTCTGTGGAATCGGTCGCAACGACTTCGCAATCGATAGGCTTCTGTTCGGCAGTGTACGGGTCGGAGAACGACATCCTGTGTCCCTCGAAATCGAACGAGACGTTCCGCCGTTTGTGGTAGGTCGTCTGCTCGAGGCCGGCGATTTCCGGCCAGTCTATGTACCCCGACTCGAATCCGCGAGTGACGAGCAGCGTCGCGCCGTTTCTCACCCGTTCGATCAGAGAGTCCCATACCCTGCGCGAATATGTTCCCCATCCCTTGCCTGAAGGGAAGATGTAGAAGTTGGAATCGGGAAGTTCATGCGTTTCGGCGCCAACGAATTCAATGTCAAACCCAGCCGCCTTGGCAAGCATCAGCGCGCCGAACGTTTGGTGGTAGAACTCCTCGCGCTCGGAGACGAGGCACACAGCATCGGTCTTGTGCGGCGGAAGAGCCGCAAACGGCAGCGAGTCGCGGAAGTCGCGGAACTCCCTGATCGCCTTCGCCGGCGGCTTGGGCGTCCTCTCGTCATCAGCGTGGAGAATCCCCAATTCCGGCTCGACGTGGCATTCCGAATACGGCGGATAGTCAAGATGCGTCTGCATGAATGCGCACCACCAGAGGTATCCGCCAAGCCCGTGCTGCCAGACGGTGAACATCTGCTGGCGCATTCCATTGGCGGACATCCAGTCGGGCGACATACGAGGCCCGAGGCTTCCGATCTCCTGCGGGAAGGAAGGCTTCCCAGATACTGCCGAATAGAAAAAGCACTGCGAGACGGGATGTAGCGCGTTCCTGTAAGAATTGAACGGACCTCTGTTCGCCTCGACGCGGAAAGCGGCAGGATACGGATGCGGCGTAAGGACGTCGAGAAGCTCGCCCTGCATCTGAAGCGTCCATTTGTTGCTGCTCGGATATTGCGGGCCGAATGCGTCCGAGGTCTGGCTGTGCATTCCCGAAACGACGGGGCGCGACGGATCCTCCATTCGGATTGCGGAAGAGATGGTGTTCAGCCAGATCCAGGCCTGCGCGCGCGTTTCCGCCGCACCCATGCAAGTGCATTCGTTTCCGAGGCACCAGGCGACAATCGCCTTCTTGTCCTTCATGCGCCGGACGAACGAGCGCGCAAAGCGTCCTTCCCACATCACAGCTTCCGGATCCGTGATGAGATTCCGGTTCTCGACGATGCGCGGCGCGAAGAGCGTTCCGGACATCCAGCCCGTCACGATTGAGACCATCAGTTTGATGTTGTGCCTCTCGGCGATCTCGCAGAACTTTTCGAACCTGGCCTCCGCGCCCGGATCGAGCCAAAGCGGGTCGTATATCCCCCCCTTGCCACCATCGCGCAAAATGAGTGCCGGTGCGCCCTGATACTTCTTTTCCTGCATAAGCGGCTGGAATTCGCTCCATGTGGGAAAGACTCGCATCAGCTCGACCCCGTTCTTCGCTAGCGCTGCGATGTCCTTCTCGATCTCCGCTTCGTCCCACTCGTCCTCGCGCCACATCCTGACACCCGCCTTCGAGCCCCAGTAGTTCACGCCGACGAGTATTTGTCCCTCGACGGGGAACTTGCCTTCCGCGGCAAATGCGCCGCAGGCGAAAAACGCCGCTGCGCAAACCGCCGCCAATCGCCTCAACAACTGCATACCATCCCTCATACTTAGCTCCTTTCTGATTCAAATTTCTGGAGACCTCTCAAATCGGTCGCGGGCGATTCGCCGCGCACAAGCTCGCCCTCCCACGTGTTCGCCTTGTCACGGCACCACAAAAGCACCCCTCGCTCTCCACGAAGTCCCGGCACCATAGCCGAACCTACCTCGGCCATTGTCATGCATGAAGCAAGCGCGACACAAAGTGCAAGTGTTATTTTTCCGCACCTCATTCTCTGCTATTCCTTTCTGGTAAGAGAGTCCCGATAACCTCTCTCTCGGCAACATTTTCACGGAAAGCAGAAGTGCCTGTCTTGACGAAGGAAAGGCGCCTAAAACACAGCTCTTCGCATGGCATGACCGTCCGAATCATTATCGACACTAGGTCTGTCTCGGCAAGAACGAAATCGAGTGCAAGGTCCGCTGAAACGCCATGCCATTCCCCGTCGTTTGGTACAGTGAATTTCTCTACCGTACGTTTTTCGTTGGAGAGGACATGCACCGCAGCGGAAACCGGAACGTCGCACTTTGCGCGCGCCTCGAACGAAAGGCGGTACGTTCCGTTTCCGTGCCGCAGGAACGCATCCGTAATGACGTTCTGCATCCCCGCGTTCTTCTCGCACTGCACAAGACGATAGATGCGCTCGCCGTCCTCCACTTCGGTCGCGTCAAACTTCACTAGCCACGACGGGCACCTCTGCCATGCGCTGCGCGTTGACTTGCGGTCTTCCAGCAGATTCTCGCCGTCTGCCAGCTGTACCATCCGCTGCTCGTCTTTTTCGCGAGAGGCCTTCCTGACATCGCGCTGAAGCGACGCACCGATGTAACGCTTGAACGGGCACGTCCAGTTCACCTCGTGCCTGTCGGCGACGGCTGGAATCGCAGCCTCATCGAATGTGTTCGTGACCGACACCGCCACCCTGTCCGCGTTCTTCACAAGACTTGGCGGAATCGCGTCAAGGCGTGTGCCGCCCACCCATAAGTTTGTGATGGAGAGCTCGTATCCTGTCGTGTCCAGCCACTTTTTGGAATCGTGGAGAATGTTGACGATTGCGCCATCTCTCTTTCCTATGGTGCGCCAGTCGTCTTTGCCGGTGCAGAACGGGACCGACACGTTCTCGAAGGCAAACGTCTTGGGGAGCGTTCCCATATTGCCACCGACGAAGAAACGCGAAAACAGAACGCTGTCCACTGCGGAAAGGTTCCTGAAGAAGAACTCCTGTCGCTGGTGCACAAGGTCCTGCGGCCCCGGCTCCTTTTTCGCCTCTCCCGCGTTCATTTCGTTCCACTTGGTGTTGCGCCGCAGTACGCCGTTGTATACGTTCCTGATGAGGCTTTCGTCCGCGCGGAAGACGTCGACGTTCTCCATCACGACACCGGCATTTGTTCCCTGAGGGAAGATCGCGTTGCACGACGTACCTATCGCGATGTCCCGGAGATACGCCCCCTTTACGCCCCCTACCACAAGTGCGTTGTCACCCACATAGAGCCAGGCGCCTTCGACACTGAAGTTAGACCCGCCGCACGTTATGCCGTCCGAGCACATCATAGACGAAAGTGCCTTGACATTCTTGAACGTTACTCCGGACCCCCAACTCATGAAATTGAAGGTGCGGGAGTCCACGAGCTTTATGTCCTCAACCGTCACGTCCGCAGCCTGGACCTTCAGGAACCCACGCTTCGTGTTCTTCTTCTGGTCGAATCTGAATATATCGGAGAATGGATCGAGCATCATTCCCCTTCCATGGATGTATACGCCCTTCGACTTCACGACGAGCCGCGAATTGAGGACCGCCCCCGGCGCGATGTAGACCTCCTTGATCGAATCGCCAACCGTCAGAACGCCGTCTTCGCCCGGGGGATCCATCCACCCGTCTACGAAGAGCACACCTGGATCGCCCTTCCGCGGCACTTTCGCCGCGTCCTCAGGCGCATCGGCGAACACGGACAGAATCGTCTTGTCGTAGTCGTTAATGCGTATTCCGAAATCTGCGGGCCTGTCGAGAATCACCGAGAGGACGCCGTCCTTGAACGCGCTTTTGAGCCCAAGCCGGGAAGGAAACACGGCATAGGACTTCACGTCCTCGCAGAACGCGACGTCAACACGGACCGGTCCGCCGTCGAACGCAAACTCGCAGAAGCGGCGGTTCACGTCGCCGCCACGCGTCCGAGTCTCAAGCATCGACTTCTCGCAGTGGTTGTAGACCGTCAACTGCCTTTTCTCGCTCCCCTGCGAGACGCGCACCTCATACGCATTGTCACGCTCTATCCGCGCATCGTATTCAGGATATACGACAATCCCCGCCTTGCTCGTCAACGACACGACAGCGAACAACGCAAGAACTGTTCCGCATAGGATTCTATTTTTAAGATCTACCATACAACTACTCCCATTGTTTTTCATTCGTCCACACCATTAGTTATGCACAGCCGGACGGGGCCAAGAAGACCAGACGGCAGCAGTTTGTCGTTCTTATCCCAATGTTTCCACGTCGTGAAAGTGTGGCGGCCCGTAGGAGAGCGCTTCCCTTCCTTCACCCACTTCGGAATCTCCTTTATGCCGATTTCCTTGACTCCGTCCTTCACTTCACCCTTCCATTCGCAGTCGTCAGGATAGAGAATGTCATCACCTATAAGGCGGTTCGGCCATAGATTCGCCACACATATTGAAAGGTCAATATCAGCGCTCTTTTGAATCGCGTCTGTAATGTCCACTCTGAATGGCGGCCTCCAGAGCGGCTCAAGCGTCTTGCCATTGACGGTCACCTCGGCAAAGTTCTTGACATCGCCAAGATCAAGAACAATACGTTCGCCGAGTTTGCTCTTCGGCTTGGGAAAACGCTTTGCATAAGTTGCCGTTCCAGAGAAATAGCGAATGTCATCATCGTCAACATCCTTCCAGTCCACAAGCGCATTCCAAACGACCGACTTCCTTGACGTGCCGCCAGAATACCACTCCGTTGGGAATGCGACGCACCAATCACCCTCGACGGCGACACTCCGCTCGTTAGTTCGCTTCGATGCATGTGCAAACTTAACCGTGGAAGCGCGGCGGAAAACTACAAATGCCGAACCGCTCGGGCGGAATGAAAGCGTTACATACGTCCGTCCGCCCTCTTCGCGCCACTCTTCCGCATCTCGCATCTCGCCTGTCTCTGCATCCCAAATCTCGGGCTGGCGGCCGCTCAACCGAAACGATGCTTCAAACACATACTCATCCACATTGTTGAGCGAAACGAAATACCAGTCCATTCCGTTGCCGCAACGATGTATCCACATCGCAGGCGGATTCCTCTCTTTCGACGCGAAATCCGGCTCCACACCAAGACGCTTCAACGCCTCCTGCGGACAACAAGTCATCACGCCTTTCGCCCATACCTTCTCGGCAATGTCTCGGACTCGTCCGTCCTCGTTTGGGAATCCTCGAAGCCCAGGCGCACGGATTGGCCTCTTCATGCCGCAGACTTTCGCTCCCGCATCGACAAGTGCCTCAACCTTGTTTAAAATCTCCATCGACATTGTCTCGAGATCTGGCAAAACGAGCAGGCGATACTTTACGCCACTTGGCGCAACGACTTTCCCGTCAACGACCTTCAGCTCCTTGAACGCCTTGGCCGCGCAGACATCCCAATTGTAGCCGTCCGAAAGATTCATCTCGGACTTACCCCTCCCGCCGGTGCCAAAGACATTGCCGCCCTGGTTTGGAACCTGCTCGCCGCAGAAAAAGAGCACATCTGCAACCGGCTCCCCTTCCTGCAGCATCCACTGGCAGCGTGCCTGGTAGCGGAACCAAGGACGCGCAAACTCCCACCATGTCTGGGTTCGGTCAAGATGCATGCCCCAACGCCCCATCGTCATGCCAGGCAGATATTTATTGTCCGGCCACGGCTGATGGACAAAGCGATGGTAGATGATGCGGTTTACGCCATTACAATAGACAATGTCTCCCTGAGCCTTGATCGAGAACGGTGTTGTAAGCCACCTTCCGCCTTTGGCCGGATTCGCCGTAAAGGACTCCGCAGCGGCATATCTACGCCCCCACACATGCGCGAGATAGGCGGGGAATCGAGCATTGCCGCAGTATACGAAATGATCCCCAAATGTGGCGCACGACCAAAACTCGCCCATAGGAATATCAACGTCCTGGCCATACTGAAGGTTGTCCGCAGGACAGTTCCCGTAGGGCTCCAGCGAAAGCACGAGTCCGCGACTGTGACAAAGTTCTGCAAGACGCCCCGCATAATTTTCCGCAAAAAGATCTGCCACCACGCGGCGGAAGTCCTCGAGGAATCGCTCGCTTTCATCGACGCTTCCGACTACTCGGCCGGCGAAAACTGGAAGATACGGCAAAGGCGAATAGCCCATACGCGACTCAAAGATCTTCTCCATCCCCTGCGTCCAGTTTTGCGAGCCCACCTCGTAACTGTCTACAAGTATGTTGTTGAAGCCACTCTCGACCGCGCCTGCAAGCGGGCCAAGATAATCACAGAGACGCGCAACATACTGGCTAAAATGGTAGTCCATCGCAGAAGCGGAAAGTTTATCCACTTCCAGACCGCCGCCGAACTTCGATGCGGGATGGTTGCGCCGTCCGTTGCAGACGAATCCTACGCGAAGTATGGTCCATTCGCCATTCGGCACATCCCATGCAAGCGTTTCATCCTTTGTCATGCGCTCCGTCAGGTCGACTATTTGATCGACGGACACGACCTGATCAGGGGACGCGACCGAGGCATCCCTCGTGACCTCGCCTCGGACTTCAAATACCTTGGCCGAAATGTTCGATATGCAAATCGGCGACCCCGGCGGGGTCGGAAACGCCAACACCGCTATGTCTTCGTAGAAGCCGTGGTCGTCTTTCGTGCGCGGCAGTTTCGCCGCGAACTTCGATGGCCCTTTGGCCGCAGTCTCAGTGAACACTACCTTCTTCATTCCGTTCGAAGGCACATTCCACGGCCCGCCTGACGACGACCACCCCGAGCAGTTGGGGATGCAGATTTCAAGCCCCAGCCGCCGTGCCTCGGATGCCGCATGCTTGAACATGTCAAACCACTCCGGAGAATTAAAAGCGAGCGAACCTGATGGTATGCTACAGCCCGCGTCGAACATCTGGACGCCGCCTATGCCGGCTTTGGCAAGCGCCTCGAAGTCACAGGTGATGCCCACTTTCGTGACATTGCCATTCATCATGTGGTACCAAGTGTGCGGCTTTGCCGAATTTGGCGGATTGCGAAAACCCTTTTCAAGTGGAACCGCGCCAATGGCGACATCGGCAAACATGCCCAACGCCGCAAGAACAGTTCCGCACAGGATCATCTTTTTGAGGGTTGCAACCATAGCGTACCTTTATCCCGTGTCAAATTATATCAATTTATATCAATAAACTACATCACATTCGCATTCGCAGCCACATCGTCAGCCGACGAACCTGGCCGTAGCATGCCCCCTGTCGAATAAGGCGTAGAAATATTGTATTCATACTTTATGGGAAGATTATCCGACGATGGGCCAATGAGAACACAGTTTCTCCCGGAAGCGACGCGACGGCAGTGCGTGATTTCATCCCAATAACCGAACGCTTCCTCGCCGAGCCTAAAGGCGATTGTGCGCGATTCGCCTGGCTCCAGCTCAATGCTTGCAAAATCGACAAGCTCCTTCTCCGGCATCTCAACGCCGGGAGCCGACGGCTTCGAGACGTAACACTGCACAACTTCCCTGCCGCGCATCGCCCCTGCGTTGCGAACCCTTACGCGCCATTCTCCGTCCGCAAGCTGCGACATCGCCTCGTACTCGAAACGCGTATAGGAAAGACCGAACCCAAATGGATACCTGACGCGCGTCTTGAAGTGATCGAATCCTCGGTAGCCCACCCATATCCCGTCGGCGTATTCCTCGACAGGCCATTCACGTGTCCACGACTTTGGACGCAACGGCCCGAGACCGGGGAACGTCTCAAGCCCCATCCGGTGGCACGGCCAATCGTGCAGCGTCTCGCCAAATGTGAACGGCAGACGCCCCGAGGGATTGACAAGTCCAAAGACCGATTCGGCGAGAACTTTGCCGCCAAACTCGCCAGCGTACCAGGTGAAGAAAATCGCCCTTGCCATATCGTGCCATTCCTCCACGCTCACAGGCGTTCCACAGGTCATCGCCACGACAAGATTGGAATTGACCGCCGCGACATCGCGTATCAAGTCCTCCTGACACTGCCCGGGGATGCTCTTGAGCCAATAGTCACGCCGGTCGGAAATCTCACCGTTCACCGCTCGTCCGTTGCCGCCTTCACGGTCGAGACTATGATCGAGTCCTCCGCAGAATACCACAAGGTCGCAGTCCTTCGCCGCCTCCAGAAGCGGACGCGCCGCCATCCCCGGCACACTCACGGCATATGCGCTATCCTGGTTTTCGAACCTCATGCCGGGAGCGAAGACAACGTTCTCCTTGCCGAACACTTCGCAGAAACCCTCAAGGGGCGTAATCTCTCGCGCCGCCTTGATCGCGCCCGATCCGCCGCGCGAAAAGAGATCCACCCCATCCACCATTGAATGATATTGGTCAGCGTTAGGCCCTGCCACACAAACCTTGTGCCGCCGCATTCTGTCAAGCGGCAGAAAGCCGTCGTTCTTCGTCATTACGAGCGATTCAGCCGCCGCACGGTACGCGAGACGCTTGTGCTCCTCGCTACGGAAAGCGGCAGCACACTCTGCCGCGTTCTGTCGATCAGCCTCGCTCCCGCCGTTGAACGCACCGGCGCGCAAATAGAGCCGCAGCGCCCTGCGGACTGCATCCGTGAATCTGCCCTTGTCGACAATCCCCTTTTCGACGTATTCTACCTCTTTGCGGTCACGCTCCTGGTCTTCCTTGCAGTTAGTCTCGATGGTCGTGCCGCCGTTCATCGCCTTGACGTCGTCGTACCACACGCCCCAATCCGTGATAATCGCTCCATCCCAATTCCATTCCTTGAGGGCGATGTCATTGAGGTTCGTGTTCCAGCTCGCATGGATGCCGTCGAACTTGACCGCAGTATTCATCATCGCCCACGGTCTGGCCTTCTTGAGCGCGATTTCAAAAGGCCTGAGGTAGATCTCCCGCGCCGCCCGCTCCCCACAGAGCACGGTCAACCTGCCGCGACACCACTCCTGATCGTTGAAACACCAGTGCTTCGGACACGCCGCCACACGCCGCGACTGGAGCCCTTCGATAAGCGCGGCGTTGATCTCACCGCAAAGGACAGGATCCTCGCCGGCATACTCGAAGTTCCGCGCCGCGAGCGGCGACCGCGCCATGTTGAGACCTGGCCCGAGCAGCATCCTGCAAACACCGCCAGGATCATCCTGCGGGTAGACCGCCCGCGTCTCCGCGCCCATGGCGCGGCCGACCTCGCGAGCGAGCTCCCTATCCCATGTCGCGGCAATTCCGATGGTCGTCGGAAAATATGTCACGCCGGGTTGCGTCGCGGCCCTCGGTCCGTTGCCAGAGTCAAGCATACGAAAGTTCTCGAGCCGCACACGCGGAATGTTCCCCAATGATAGCCCGCCGGTAGCATGGAGAAGATGCGCCTTTTCTTCCATGGTCAGGCGGCCAAGAAGATCTTCAACGCGGTCTTCTATTGGCCGTGTTTCGTCGAGATACGGCAGGCCCTCTTCGACAACGGCGGCGCTATCCATCCGCATGGACGGAGCGCCGGTATCCATGCCGATGCCGATATCGGTTTCTTCAGCAAAGGCAAATGCCGCCGCAAGGATCGTTCCGCAAGTTAGTGTCTGGATTCGCAGCATGTCTCACTTCTCCATCGTGAAGTCACGTCCTTCGTAGTCCGGCGGCACATAGCCATGCTCCGACCCCTGAACCCATGTAATAGATTTATTGCCGGGGATGCCGTTCCAGAGCTTTGCAAGCCCCATAGGAGGACAGGTGTAATCACCAAGCCCGGCACGCGGCACAACCGTCCTGCACGAAAGAGGAATTCGCTTCGCCCACACGGCGGCATCATAGTAGGCAACGCCTGGAACCCAGCGGATATACCAGCCATTGCTAGACGCCTTTTTGTCGAGACGGGCGTTGTTCATGTACATGTCGCAGCACCATGTGATTGATGAATCCGCACGGGTGACACCCTCACCGCAGCCCGCCGCCCAAATCGTCTGAAGACCGCCTTGACTTCCGCCGGAAGCATACAAGTCTTTCCCGTTCCAACCTTTGAGCGTCTTGAGGTACTGCAAAGCGCGTTTCACGCGCAGCACCATTCCATTGAAGTAAGCAACTTCTGGGTCTTTGTTCTGCTCTGGATCAAACGCATACGTCTTGCCATTGGACCGCACCTCCCATCTTAGGGCTTTCGTGTCGGCCTCCGTTGCGCCAAACTCTACAAGCTTCAGTCCATGTGCATTGATATTCAAGAGTATCTTGTCGGAAGGATACCACTCCCATTTTTCAGAGTGGACACAGCGATCCCCGCTGTACCCATGCGTTGCAAGCTGACAGGGGAACGCAGCTCCCTCGTCAACCGCTTTTGGAATTGAGAGATATCCTGTCACCGGTCTAAGACCGGCACAGTCTATTCGCACGGCGAAAACACGCACCTTCGGGTTGCGGCTTTCAATCTCGATGCGCTCCTCGCGGATCGGAACCTTGTCGAGACGCGCAAACTGCCGCGCCCAGAATTCGTCGAAGTCCGCAGGTTCCGCCTCCTGCGCCAACGACAAAGACTCGATCTCCGCGCCGGCACCGCCGTCGAAGAAAACATTCTTCTTCTTGCGCTCGAATTCGTTCATGGCTTTCCGCCCTTCCGGAGTGGACGTGTCGCCGGTGAATTTCTTTACCACGCGATTGCCGTCTTTGTCCACGACATACGCTTCAAGCCGCACGAATCCGGGATTCTCAAGTTTTGTCCTGTAGACGAACGGCGTCTTCGCCAATGGTATCGATCCCTCTTCTGTCGCTCCAAAGTCGTCAGAACGCTTCCACCACAAAGTATATTCTCCGTCGGGGATATCGCCATCAACGCCCTGAAGTTCCAAAGTGAACACCATTTCCTCGCCGGTCTTGTAGGAAAGCGGGTTCTTGTCGGTAGTGCCTTTTATCCAGGCATTGTCAAAAATTCCAGCGAACAGCGGAAACACAATACCCGCCATGACCACACATGATATTTTTGCAACTGATTGTTTCATCATGATGACATCTCCGCGTTATAGTCTTGACACACTGTTCTCACTGCCTGCATCAATGTAGTCCGGACAGTTTTTCAAAATACGGCAGACGTTCGAGGGGCGTTGCGACATCAATCGTCATTGGTCCATCGTAGACTTGTCCGTCATCGGCTTTCCATTTGCCAGGCGGCAAAACCACCTTTCGAGAAATCGCCCCCTTCTCCATCACTGGCGCGACAAGCAGATCGTCGCCCATCATAAACTCGTCCTTGATGTCCGCGTAGCCATTCCCCGGGAAACAATACTCCAGGTTTCGCATCATGGGCTCGCCTGTCTTTGCTGACTTCTTCGCCAATTCGACGAAGCGCGGCGCATAACGCTGGCGCAATTCCACCACCTTCTTGAAGACTTCCTGATGCTCTGGCTTTAAAACGCGCCAAGGTGAAGCGGAAATCTGCATCATCGGGCAAAGCGCGTGTATCTGCGCCGAACGAATGAACAATTCTGGGTCAAACGGCGCCCCTGGGAGAAACGCCGTCCACGCTCCCCCGCCTATCATGTCCGGGCAGATGAACGGACATCCAACAAACCCCGCCGCCAGCATGTCTGGCACAAGCCGACGAAGTGCATCCCACGAGTGCGCCTTGTCATGAAGACGCATGATGACTGGTTTTCCGGCAAAGCCAAATCCATTACGATATTCACTACCCTTGTACTTGAGTGCGAAGTTTCCATAGAAAGCACTTTGCACACATGGCGAAGCAGAAGGATCGTGCGCGAACGTTTTGTGCGAAGAACCCTCCAATCCAACACAACCTGCGTAGAAATGAACTCCACCTCCATCAAACTTGAATCCGTCCGCACCATAGTCCTTTACGAGCCGATCAAGTTGCTCCGTAAACCAGCCTACTGCGTTTGGATGGGTAAAGTCAAGAAGCGCACTTGTTCCATTCCACCAGTCTATCGACGCTGCTGGCGGAACGCCATACCAGCCGTTTTTCTGCGACGAACTCAAGAACCCGCCCTTGTTCGGATATCCCTTCACATCGTCTGGATTCTTGCCCCACGCGATGCGCCGATAGGCGGGGGAGTCCATCGAAACAAACGGACACATCCAGAGAATCACCTTAAAACCCATGCCGTGTAGCTTATCCATCATCCCCTTTGGATCGTTGAAACGACTCATGTCAAAATTCCATTCGCCGTAGTCATGCTGCCAAGTGTCATCAATCATGAAAATTCCAGGGGGGAGTCCATGCTCGAGCATCGACTTGGCATACGCGAGAATGTCCTTTTCGTTCTGATGGTAGGTAAGCTCGATCCACGTGTTGTACTGCGGCGCGGCAAAATACAAAAGCTCCGGCGCCTCGCCGGTCGGCGGGAACCATGTTTTCGACGCATAGCGATAGGCATCGGCAAGAGTGCGCCCGACATCTTCCCTGACAATGATCTCGCCTTTGTCTGACTCTAGCGCAATCGCGCCGCCCGCGATCTTCACCCCGATCGGTTCCGCGCACCAGATCACTCGTCCTTTATCGGAGCAGAGAAAAGAAAGCGACTGGTGCCCGTAGTTGTCCGTCCGCAAATCGCATTTAAAGTCGGACTTCGCCGCAAACGGCATCTCCCGACCAAAGTTGTTGCAAAGCCCCCACCATTTCTCACCCGGCAACATCCTCACGGAAAGAGATTCCCCGTGAACCATCATCGCAAGGCCGGCGGCCAGCGAGCAGCAGATCGTCGTCTTCAGCTTCATGCTCAGACCTTTTTTAAGAAAGCATCAACACTTACCTGACAATGATGACAAAGCCCAAGCCAGTCTGCTTCGAATGGGAATACGTGGCAAAGCCAGCTTTCGCCACAGTGTCATGAGACGCTGTAATCCAGTCATCTGAACGCGCGACCTTGGAGAACCGTATTTCGTCAATCATACCGTGATAGGCACCCGTGCCAGAACCAGAATCAAGATTGCCAACATATACAGATCCATTTATAGAAATCGCATCGCTGTCGCTTATCGAAGTCGTCGAAGCGGACTGAAACTTAACGTTCTCTTCCGACAAGATTGCCGTTCCGTTCATGAAGCCTTTTATCGCGTTATTGCCGCAGTCAAAACGAACCACCTGGTGATTCCATTCAGAAAGCGCAGGACTAGCACCTTCCGTTTTGGACGATGGATTTATAGTGACATAATCTCTGTCTCCGTTGCTTAGTATTCTGTAAAGATTACCCTCAATCCGACCGCCATTGCTTGCGGTTTGCGACGAGACTTCAAGAACATTCGTCGAGCTGTTCCTATGCCTTAACATACGCCTTTTCGTGTCGGTAAATTCGGTTTGATATGTCCAGAGTTCCAACGTCAAGGCATCCTTGCCATCGAACAGCCCACTCTCGTCATTATACTTGTATCCGCCAGTCGTGTCGCTGAGCTTGTCAAATTCTGCCGCGCACCCAACAACGCCGGACACTCCCCTTGCAACGCGCTCTGAATGGGTTGTCGGAAGTTCAAGAGCACAGCCATTGCCTGTAGAATCGTTCTGGACAAAGCTGTCGGCGGCAGCGTTCATGTGCCAGACCGCGACATAATCAGAGTCCCACACATCAGATGCCTCGGATTTGGGAGCGAGATTCCAACCATAGTATCCGGTAATCTTCGTCAAAGAGGAAAGCGAAGGCACCTTCACCCACACACAAGACGTACCATTCGTGTTCCACGTCTCGACTTCGCTCGCAAGGAGATTACCCGCCTCGTCTGCAAAACGAAGGTCTATGCCGTTCTCTCTTTGACAGTCGGCATACTTGAACCCGACAGGAGAAGATTCGGATACCCTGATCAGCACAGGGAAATTCTCAAGCGTTGTTGAGCCCGCATATCCATTAAACGAAACAGTAAACTTATGTGTATACCGCGTCCAATCGTTGTCCATTTCATATTCGGCAAAGTCGACATTGGCAACCGTGTCGCGCATAGCGGCAACCCAATCTCCAGAGCGGGCAACGCCAGAGATGCGAACTTCATCCACATTGCCGATGAACGTGCTACTGGCCGTTGTATATGCGTTCCCGAGGAAAACGCTGTATCCACCTTTATTGTAAAGTGGGCCGGCCGTGTTGCCGCTCTGCACAGCCGAAAATGTGTTTGTTCCATCCAACCACTCGGAAAGCACCCTTGTGTCGCCAACACGCGTGAATGCCATGTGAGCCCACGTGCCGACAGAAGGAGCGTCAGTTCTTGTAGTACCATAATTTATGCCACTGTCGGTACTGCTCTTTGAGATACGCATCTGCGGAGCACCATTTCGCGTCATTTCCACATAATAGGTTATAGCTGAACCCGAAGTGGCACGCTTGGAGAGTATGTAACGGCTTTTCTCCAGGTCTGCCTGCGTCCGGCATATCCATGCTTCGACTGTCAAGTCATCAGTTCCGGCAAGCACATCCCTGCTATCTGCGGCAGATAGTGCGCCTTGATTTGAGCCGTCCTTGTTGAACCCCACGGCACCGCCAACCGCACCAGAGGAAACCGCAAGATCAACCTTGGAGAGATGGCTGTCGGAACAGACAAAGTCAAACCCATTCGTCGTGGAATCTTTCTGCGTCGCGTTATTTGCATCTCCAAGATGCCAAACACCCAAATAGCCGTTTGTCCAGACATCGGATGCGGTTACGGCCGGTGGATTGGCGCATCCGTAGAACACTTTGATCTTGGTGCCTTTGCTAAGAGACGGAACTTTCACCCACACCAAAGAGGTGCCGCTTGGGTTCCATGTGTCAATCTCGCTCGGAAGGAGATTGCCGGCCGCATCAGAAAATCTAAGGTCGCCCCCCTTCGAAAGCCTGCATTTTGAATATTTAAAGCCGTTAAGCTCCGGCGACAGCCTGACAAGCACCGGAAAATCCTGCAAGGGCGTCGAACCACGATAGCCATTGAACTTGACGTTGAACGTGCACTCGAACTGTGTCCAGTCGACATCAGCCCTCGCCACGATCGCCACGAACAACGCGGCACTCACGGCAACGCGAAGCACCCACCTGCTGTTAGTTTTCATTTTGCTGCCCCTTCTTTTGCTTTAGAATTATGCGATTCAAGAAGAAATATCGCCGTGCTGCGGTCGGGCAATTTCCATGTGAACGTGTCCGCATTTTCCGCGACAGGCGTTTCGGTAGTGATTTCAAAGACGCGAGAAACCTTTTCGGGAAGTCTAACCGTGCAGTTCGTGCCTTGCGCCGTATGGAGCATCAGCCAGGATCGGTTGCAAGACAGCACGACATCCGAATCGGTGTAGATATGAACGCCGCTTCTGCGGTAGATATCGCGCAAGCGACTGGACGAAAGCCCGGCCCCTGGAGAAAACACCCCGTAGTAGTTCCCAAAGTCCTGCGCCACAATGTTCGTAGTGCCGTAGTCGAATCCGCACAGAGCCTTCATGCGCGATGCGCTCAACCCTGTCTGGGAAGCATATCCCGGAGCGTGGAACCAGACAAGCGACCGACCGTTTCCCTTGAGTTGCATGATCTTCGAATAGTGTTCATCCGTCAGGTACTGGCAGTCGAGGAACACGACGGTCTTGTAGTTGCGCGAGAGCACAGCGTCTATGTCCTCGACCAAATACCAGTCAAACGGAGCCCCCGCCCTGTAGAACTCGCCCATCTGCTCAAGGTACAGCCGCGTACACGGGTTCCTGTCGTCCTTGCCCTCCTGTTCGCGGTAGGGCAGATAGAACTCGCTCTCCACGCTGGAAACGACCGCCACCTCGGAAATGTGCGAGCGGTCGTGCTTCAACGATTCCAACGACCACTTCCGCATCCGCCCGCAGGCATCGTAAAGGCGCGGATCGCGGAACGTCTCCTTCTTGAGATCCATGTACCACAGCCCGACGCCATGCGTGACGGTGTTGCCGAACTCGCGGTAGAGAAGCGCGAGGGAGTCGTCTATGGTCTTTGCATGGGCACGATGGTCAGGTTTCGGCTTGAGCATTTCAAGATGCGGCATGTCGTCGCCTTCGTCCACAAACAGCTTGCCGTGCAGCGCCGCGGACGCGAGATACTGCCGCATTTCGCCATCGCCGCCCAAGTCGCGCCGATGGTACGTGTGGGGCGCCGAGAGCATATCCACGCTCGGGCGGCCATAGAGCGCCGCGATTGCACGATGGTCGCACTCGACTGGCCAACGCTCGTCCTGTGTATAACCATAGAATACGAGCGTCGGGAGCTTCCCGTCCGACTCTTCCTTGACAATCGAGCACCAGTAGTCCAGCATGTCCACAGTCACAAGGTTGTGGCACTCGAAGTAGTCAAGTACCTTTCGCCCCTCGGCGGGATCGCGCCAGCCGTCCGCATTAACGCGCAGACGTTCAGCCATGGTAGGAACCTTCACGTTCTCAAACGTAACCGTCGGGTCCCTGAATGCATCGCGCAGCCGGTTCTCGTCGTCCCCGTATTTCCCGCGAAGATACCGGACAAAGGCGCGCCGCATCGGCTCGGACTGGTCGCCCGCAACTGGACGCAGCCGCTTGCGATAGTATGCGTCCCAGGAAAAATTCTCGCCCCAGGGACCGTTGGCGACGTGTACGCCGAGGAGATTGCCGCCGTAGCGCTCGAACAGATGACGAACAATGCGGCGATAATAGGGCGCAACCTCTTTCCTCGCCTTCTCGGAAGCAAACGATTCACGCGGGAGGTGCCATATGGAGACATCAGCCCCTGCCGGCACCTCTGCGACAAACTGCTCGTTTGTGTTTAATTCGCTCCACCAGTCAGGGGCTGTCGCAAAAATGCGCGGCAATACCTGAGCCGACGGATTCCACCCAAGAAGCGCGTCAAACTCTCTGTCGTAGTATGCGGTGTCGAATGTGCCGTCGTCACGCCAGTAGGGATGCTCGTAATGCGGGAAAGAGCCCATCATGGCGAAAAGGTCGATGCCCGCGTCCGACATTGACTTTACGTCTCGTTCCTGAAGCTCCCACTGCCAGAACATAATCGGCGGAACGGGCTTGCCGTCGTGCCACAGTGCAGGAGCGCCGTTTAGCTCAGCGACATACCAGCCCTTACGGCCCTGCGCCTCGCCGCCGCATGGTGCCTCAACCGCAGCAACCGCCGCGCACGAAAGCGCAGTAGCGGTGAATACCGACAGAAATAGGCACGGAATTTGGCGAATATTCGTCTTCATCGACTGGTATTCTACCAAACGCCCTTCCGTCGGCATAGTAGCCAAGTGGCTAGTGGGATGGTTGCAAGAAAATTGCGTCCTGTTCATTTCCCTACCTCATGCATGTATTCGACCGGCAAGTTATCAGACGACGGACCAAACATTATCTTGTACGTTCCCGCCCCAATGCGCCAGTCATGGAATTTCTCGTCCCAATGGCGAAGAGCATCTTCTCCAAGTCTAATAACGACCGTGCGCTCTTCTCCGGGCGCAAGGTCAACGCTTGCGAAATCAACAAGCTCTTTTTTAGGCATTTCCTCGCCCGGAGAAGTTGGCTTTGAGACATAGCACTGAACAACCTCTCTTCCTCGCATCGTCCCTGCATTGCGGACCACGACGCTCCATTCGCCGTCATGATGCCGCAACACTGGCCTGTACTCAAAGCGCGTATACGAAAGGCCAAAACCAAATGGATATCTGACCTTCGTTTTGAAATGGTCGAATCCCCGGTAGCCCACCCAGATTCCGTCCGCATAAGTCTCGACTGGCCACTCGCGCGTCCATGATTTGGGCTTCATAGGACCTAGCCCGGGAAATGTCTCCAGTCCCATCCTGTGGCTCGGCCAGTCATGCAGCGTCTGGCCGAATGTAAAAGGCAAGCGCCCCGAAGGATTGACGAGCCCGAGGACTGTCTCCGCGAGGACCCTGCCGCCGAATTCGCCTGCGTACCATGTGAAGAAGATCGCCCTCGCCTTGTCGTGCCATTCTTCCACGCTAACAGGCGTTCCGCACGTAATCGCAACCACGAGGTTTGGATTGACCGTCGCGACTTCGCGTATCAGGTCTTCCTGGCACTGGCCCGGAACGCTCTTGAGCCATAAGTCGCGCCTGTCAGAAAGCTCCCCGTTCAACGATCGTCCGTTGCCCCCCTCTCGATCAAGGGAATGGTCTAAGCCCCCGCAAAATACAACAAAGTCGCATTCCCTGGCAGCCTCGATAATAGGTCTTGCTTCCATCCCTGGTACACTTATGGCATCCTCACGTCCCTGATTCTCGAACCGCATGCCAGGCGCGAAGACCACATTTTCCCTTCCAAAGACCTCGCAGAACCCCTCAAGCGGCGTAATTTCGCGGGCAGCCTTTATCGCACCAGACCCACCGCGCGAGAATAAATCCGCCCCGTCGTACATCGAATGGTACTGGTCGGCGTTAGGCCCCGCGATGCAGACCTTGTATTTCCTCTTTCCATCCAACGGAAGGAATCCGTCGTTCTTCGCCATGACGAGCGACTCCGCTGCCGCACGATGCGCAAGATCCATATGCGCCTCGCTCCTGAATGCGGCGGCACATTCCGCTGCGTTCCGCTTGTCGGACTCGCTGCCGCCATCAAACGCCCCTACACGAAAATAGAGTCTCAGCGCTCTTCGCACGGCATCCTCAAACCTGGCGCGGCTAACGACGCCCTGCCGGACAAGATCAACTTCCTTTCTATCGCGCTCAGGATCTTCTTTGCAGTTTGTCTCTATCGTCGTCCCTCCGTTCATGGCCTTGACGTCGTCGTACCATACGCCCCAGTCCGTGATTATAGCGCCGTCCCATTTCCATTCCCTAAGCGCAATGTCATTGAGGTTTGTGTTCCAGCTTGCATGGATTCCATCCAGCATAACCGCCGTGTTCATCATGGACCACGGCTTCCCTTTCTTTAGCGCGATTTCAAATGGACGCAGGTATATCTCTCGCGCCGCCCTTTCCCCGCAGAGGACGGTTAGTCTTCCGCGACACCACTCCTGGTCGTTGAAACACCAGTGCTTGGGGCAGGCAGCCACCTGTCTCGACTGTAGCCCTTCTATAAGCGCGGCGTTGATTTCTCCGCAGAGGACCGGATCTTCGCCGGCGTATTCGAAATTTCTTGCGGCAAGCGGTGAACGCGCAATGTTTAGCCCAGGTCCTAGCAGCATCCTACAGACACCGCCCGGATCGTCGTCGGGAAATACCGCGCGGGCTTCCGCTCCCATTGCCCTCCCGACCTCCACGGCAAGTTCCTTGTCCCATGTTGCGGCGATGCCGATAGTCGTGGGAAAATACGTCACACCTGGCTGAGTATTGGCTCTGGGGCCATTTCCAGAGTCAAGCATTCGGAAATTCTCAAGCCGGACACGTGGGATGTTACCCAAGGAAAGGCCGCCTGTCGCATGCAGCAAATGCGCCTTTTCTTCTGGGGTCAACCTCTTGAAAAGGTCTTCAACGCGATCTTCAATCGGAAGCGATGAATCGAGATACCTTAAACCAGGTTCCTCGGTAACGACATTCGCAACAGACTTCACAATGGGAGTATCTTCACCAATGCCGACATCACCTTCTTCAGCAAAGGCGAACGCGCCACACAAAGCCGTCATCAGGCAAGCGTACCCAACTTTCCCCTTCGTCATCAGTTATGCCTTTCTCGTTTGGTTCGTGTCGTGCCGGATATGCCGCGCGGACTCGTTGGTTCGCGGCCGATGCGGGCTTATCCAGCATTCGGTGATATTCTACCAAACGCCCTTCCGGCGGCATAGTAGCCAAGTGGCTAGTCGGGGGTGTGTAATTCGTCATCCATTGAGGCGGTAGGCGGTGGATCGGCCTCCGCCAATTTTCTTGATCGTCCCCTCGTCGAGCATTGCCTTTAATGTCACTTCGACCATCGCAGTGCTTATGTCGGGACACTTGGCGAGGATATCGCGTTTGGAGACCTTCCCAAGCGTTGTCTCGAAGACCTTGCGAATCCTGTCCGACTTGCTCATGCGAGAGTTGACGATTCCATCTACACGCGACTCAAGCTCACGGTATGCTTTCAGGATTGTGCCAAGTGTGTATTCTACGTATGGCTTCACATCGTTGGTGTTGTCATACCATCCTGAAGAACTTGCCTGCAATGCCTCGTAGTATTCCGCTTTGGAACTCTCGATGAGCATTTCTATGCTGATGTACTTGCCGACGAAAAAGCCAGATCTGTACAAAAGCAGCAATGTCAAAAGCCGACTCATGCGCCCGTTGCCGTCATGGAAGGGATGAACGCACAGGAAGTCAAAAACAAACAACGGAACCAGCAGAAGGCCATCGAACCTGCCCTCATCGACAGCCTTGCGGTAGTTCGCGCAAAGCGCTTCCATCGCCATTGGCGTTTCCATGGCACTTGCGGGACGAAAGCGCACGAAGGTCTTGCCGTCCGCATCCGTCTCCTCTATGACATTGTCGTTCAACTTCCAATGTCCGCCGATACCCTGCGGGAGCTTCGAGTAGAGGTCTCTGTGAAGCTGCAAGAGCACATTTGGGTTTATCGGTATGAACTCGTGGCTTTCGTGTATCGTAGCCAACACATCTCGGTATCCGGCAATCTCTTTTTCGTTCCTGTTTTTTGGAATCGTCTTCTGGGACATCAATTCGCGCATTCTTGCGTCCGTGGTGGCGATGCCCTCAATGCGGTTGGATGAGGTTGTGGACTGGATTCTCGCGACTTCCATCAGCGCATCAAGTACGTCTGCGCGGGCATTCAGATATAGTTCTTGCTTGCCCTTGTATTCGCGTATAGCGCCAACAAGTGCCGTGATTTCAGGCGTCAGCAAGGCACTTGGTGCGGTTTCGTAGTCAAAAATGTGCATCATTCTCCCTCGTCTTATCTGCCTATAGTCTACCATATTCTGCCTAGTAGTGCAATGGGATTAGGCAGAATAATCTATTATTAGGCAGAATGTCACGCACTGTTGACATTATTCACCGTAAACGATGCTCTTTATTGCTTAACCGGCAGTTCGCAGCGAAGGCAGGCTTATCCAGCATTCGGTGATATTCTACCAAACGCCCTTCTGGCGGCATAGTAGCCAAGTGGCTAGTATGGGTGGCTACGTCAAACCGGCCTCTTCCCCTCCGCCTCCGCATGGCGAGAGAAGGGATAGGGGTGGCCGCGACGGTTCGCGGCGGTTCATTGTCTCGCGCAGCGGCTGTAGGCTACATATCGCGCAAAGAAAGTCCGCCAACGGAATACTTTCTCTCGCGCATCTCTGGATGTTTCCTGAAAAACGCCTCGACTTTGGCGCCGAGCAAATCAGCGTCATATCGTCTATGGTCAACCTTCACCTCATAGAAGCCAAGCGCGTCGGTCAGTTCGTTTTCGCACACAAGGTCTATCTCGTTCTCGCCTTTCCTGTCCCACCAGCCGCCTATGCGCGTGTACTCGCCCGAGGCCAGCATCTTCGCCTTGAAATACTGCTCAAGGGCAATGCCGGAGAACACGTCGAAATCCCTTTCGACGACTTGGAGCAGGCTTGGCAGCTGCTTCTGCTCAATGAGGTGCATGTACTTGTAGATGAAGCGGAACCAGAATCGGAAAAAGCAGTCGTCCAGGCGATAAAGGCAATTTCGGTTCGACGACTTTTCGCAGGCCGGCACGACCTTTGAAATGAACGAATAGGATGATTCCAGCTTCGTCAGGTGTCCGCCTATCTCGGAACCGACGATGTTCCTAATCTCCGCGAAAGACGTCCGGCCTGACGCGATTGCGGAAAGAATGGAGAAGTATATGCCGTACTCCTTGCCGAATTCGTCGCTCAAGATCACTCTGCCCTCGTCTATGTACGCAGAACTCAGCGAGCACACGCACTTCAGCATCGCTTTTCGCGTCCACGCCCGTGCGTCCATGAAAAGCTCGACATATCTTGCGACCCCGCCCGTAAGTGTCAAAAGGGCAAG
>JAEEGG010006781.1_pt1 | contig 26733 bp, 24 predicted proteins | sample 9134161 | NCBI WGS metagenome assembly JAEEGG01 (sample SAMN16246543, study PRJNA631951) | gut metagenome | biome: gut microbiome; feature: rumen; material: CR-attached | host: Bos | place: Iran: Karaj | collected 2018-10 | reverse complement strand
GCCGTCGACACCAACCATGGCATGTTTGGCATATTCCACCATGATCTCCTTGGTGCGGAACGGGTGCACACTGCGATGGTTGAGGAAGCGTCCCGTCACCAACAGCCATACACCTTCAATCAGCTGCACCATCTCAGGATGATAGACCACGCTGACATCGAGCATGCCGTTATAAGGAACGGCGTTGGGGGTCTGTCCGTAACCAGGACCACTGCCTATGCAGACTGTCATCACCTTCCGATCGATGACATCGCTGTTGATCTTCAGTTTCATCTTATACTCCATACGATGGAAGAGCATGACAAACAGTGACGAGATAAAAGACAAGGTACGGGAACCGAACAGACGACGGGTCTGCCGGCGCAGGTTCATAATGTCGGCGGTCATGCCAATGTTAATGCAGTTCAGGAAATAACGGTGACACTTCTCCCCCTTGGCATTTGAATAGCGGATACATCCCAGATCGACCTTACGCACACGGTGCTTTATCAGCCAGTCTACCGTCTGATCAATATCATCCTCATTGAACTCCCAGAATCGGGCGAAGTCATTCATCACGCCGTTGGGTATCACCCCTAAGGCGATACTGTCACGAACCTCCTTCTCTTCCATCATCAGGCAGTTCACCGCGTCGTTGAGCGCAGAATCGCCACCTACGATGACAATGGTCTTATAACCGTTGGAGATCATCATCCTGACGAGACGCTCCACACTATCGGAATTCTCACTCTGCACCATGTCATACTGCACTTGACGTGCATGTAGTACCTCGCTGATCTTCTCCCAGCGTTTACGCGGGTTGCAAAATCCTGTCTTTGGGCAATACAGGATGCCCCATCTATTTGTATCTTCCATCTTCATTCGTTTAACACGACATTATGACTCATCGTCTGTTATCAATTGTTTGATGATCTCTATCTTTTCATCCATCGGGAGGGTGGCGTCTATCCAGTTGATCTTGCCCCCCCGTCGTTCCATCCCCCGGAACCAGGTCATCTGACGCTTAGCAAACTGGTGGATGGCAATCTCAAGTCGGGTGAACATCTCGTCATAGGAGGTCTGTCCCATCAGATATTCAGTCACGAACTTATATTCCAAGCCATAGTAGATCAGGTCTTCGGGCGAGATGCCCTCTTCGAGTAGGGCCTTCACCTCATCGACCATTCCCTCATCAAGACGGGCCTTCAGCCGCCGGGTAATCTTCTCACGGCGCAGTTCACGGTCGATGTCGATTCCGATGATGATGCTATCCACCGGCGGGAGTTCGCGGCGTGGTGTAGGATGTTCTATATTATAGGTCTCTATCTCAATGGCCCGGATGGCTCGCTGACAGGAGTCTACATCGGTGGTATTGTGCATGTTTGAACCTGTCTTCTGCTTCAGTTCTGTCAACATCTGCGTCAATTCGACCAATGTCTTGCCTTCCAGACGATCGCGCAGTTCCTGGTTCTGAGGTACGGGCGACAGATGATACCCTTTCAGCACGGCCTCAATATAAAGACCCGTTCCTCCGCAGAGAATGGGCACCTTGCCCCTACTCCGGATATCCTGATAAGCATCGAAGAAGTCCTGCTGGTACTCAAAAAGGTTGTACTTCGTGCCCGGCTCCCGGATATCTATCAGGTGATAGGGTATCACAAAAGAACCGTCCCTCTGTGATACCATGTAGTCCTCCAAATCCTTCCCCGTTCCGATATCCATCCGACGGTACACCTGCCGGGAGTCGGCTGAGATGACCTCTCCGTCAATCTCCACCGCCAGCCGTGCTGCTACGGGTGTCTTCCCCGAAGCTGTCGGACCTAATATCGTAATCATCTTCTGCATCTACTTATTCCGCATAGTCAGACATATTCAATTGAGCACCGTCACGATACCGGAAGTATCCCTTTCGCAGAGTGATGGGACCTTCATAGCCTGCGCCGTTATAGAGATGACGGATTGTACAACCACCCGTCAAGTCGCCATTCTGGTCAAGCTGCAGATGGAGATACAGTCGCTTCTTCGGATGAACAGCCGGCACCTCTTCATTGACCCATAGTTCAGTGCCGTTGAAAGTGACTTCGGGATGGTCGAAACCATCAAGGCGATAGATGGTACACTCCGTACATTTCAGTCCATGGGAGGTCATCTCAAAACTGAGCAACAGTTCCGGACAGTTCTCACCAACCCAGCCCCAGGATCCTACGAGTTCTTTGGCCTTCTCGCGAGCCTCCAGACCATCACGGATGATACTACGCAGTGCCTGTTTGTCATCCTCTCCGTCTTCTGAAGGATTGAAGTCGTCCACATACCAGTCATCCCGTTCATAGTAGAGTGCGATGGTCGTCTCATGGTCAACGAAATTGTGGATAATCATGTCCACCAGAGCCGTTGAGTCGGTGATATTATAAACTCTCATCACCTTGTAACTCCAGTCGTCAGAGTAATCCTGCCCACACACCCAATGGTCGTAGTCGTACAAGATGTCACCCGTCTCTTCACACAAAAATGAAGCCTCAGTCATCAAAGCATAGTATCGCTGAGAGCAACAGGCACTGTCGTTCATATATTTGTAAATCGTGTCGATGCGTTGACAGATATACACATCTGAATGCCTGTAAGCCTCCATGTCAACGATAGAGTCAACCGTCAGAGTGTCTGCATCACTAACAATAGTACCCGTCTTGTTGCCACAACTCAACGCAAGCGCTACAACCGATATGAAAAGAAACAATTGCTTCATGACCTCATTCTTTCAATTCCTACACATCAGGGCCAATAGGCTTCTTCCGTTGTCCTGGGATGAAGTTGCCGTCATCCCCCCATTTACAGTCGTTATCCGGCTCTTTCAGCCGTGCCCTCGCACCAATGACAGGATGGTAGATCTCACAGCCGAAGAGTGTGATGTCCTCATCACTTGTGAACAGGGGGGCATCAGCCCAGTTGGCAAAGAAACGGCATCTCGAGAACGATGTGTTCTGACTGCCCCGATTCGTAATCAGCTCATATTCGCGATTACTGAAGAAATCACAATCTTCGAAGGTCACAGCGAAGGAACTGTACAGTTCCATGATGCCATAGGTGCAGTCGTGGATATTGGAACGACGGACTGTCAGTGTGTTAGTCTCACGGGCTACGATGCCGTAAGTACCGCAGCCATAGAGATCACAGTTGGAAATATCAATATGATGACCGCCCGTCACACCGATGACACCACCATCGCAATAGCCGCCTTCGGTATGGCCGATCGTCAGATTCTCCACCTTACAGTTTTCACAGTCTATGAAATTCAGGCAGAAGGAATAGCGGGGATCCACCTCAATGCTAGAGTTCTTCTTACCACAGATGACAAGGTTACGGAAGTTCTTCAACGTGAGTTGATGGCCGTCGTTGGCATATTCGCTGACGATAACAGGACTGTCACCACCCCGTTCGGCAATGGTCACCCAGGCACGGCCAGGGATTCCTGAAAACTGATGCTCCTGTTCTAGGATGCGTGAAAGATTCAGATGTACGTCTTCGCCAACCTGAATGGTACGGTCGTTGCCAAGTGCATTGATTAACTGTTCCTCTGTGGTGACTGTTATGATACCATCAACGGCTCCGACCATCTTTGCAGCAGGCGTAGCATTCTCATAACGCACACGGTTTTCATCGCTGACGGCCTCCTCGCTCTTCAACAATTGGATGTTCGTCATCTCGATGATACTCAGCTTGATGCTGCTGTTGTCTGCTACCGGTTGATACCAAGGCTGACTGCCGAAATGATCCTTCAGGTCCTTAGACTGGAACTTCCAACCATGACGGGCCAGGATTTCATTGCGCATCAGACGTAGTTGTGGCTTTGAGAAACGCCCCAGGTAATGGGTGTTCATCAGGAAGTTCTGCAGCATCCAACTGACATCGCGCTCATCGGCAATCTTCTCCTGAGCCACACAGTTCTTGAGGTTGTCGGGTGTCAATGTCAGCGTATAGCAACAGTCTCCGTTAGGTTTCCGGACAGCCAGAAAGTTCATACCCTCCTGTCGGACGTAGTCCACCCGCCAGCCTACCTCGCCACGGATGAACAGCCAACCCTGGGCATTAGCTGACGCCAGCAAATACCGTCCTTCCGTCTGCGGAACCTTCTTCAACAGGAACTGATCGCCGCCCATTTCCATACTTTCGCCTTCCATCCTGACATTGCCTGCGTCATTCACATGGGCTGTATAAAGCCGCTCTCCATCCCACCAGCGGGAACCGTCTTTGATATTCTGTGCAAACGAAGTAAGTAGTGAAAAATGAAAAGTGAACAATATCACCACTCCTTTTATCAGAAACCTATTATTCTGCATAATCTTCCTTGTTTTTGTTATCATTCTCAATATACACTTACCCTACCAGAGAATCCATTAAAACTCCCGGTTCATTAGTTTGTCAAACGCATCTTTCAGATCATTCGACAGTCTGGCAGCGAAGACCTCATCCATCTGTTTCTCACCCTTCACCACCTCGTGGAAGAATCCGCCTGCCCCCCAATAGTAGCGCGTCTCATCATTCTGACTCTTCATAAAGAAGAACACCAGACTGCCTTTATCGAAGAGCATTTCCTCATAATACTCCCTGGCACCCACATTATACTTTCGGGTAATGAAGGATGGAGTATAGTAGACATTACCAAGATTCTCATCAAACTCACCACTATAGAAATAATGTGTGACATCTTTGATAGGGCCTGCGCCCGGAGCCATGTAATCACTTGTCACCACCGTCTCGTTAAGCGGTATCTCTGCCTTCTTGCGGTCCTCAATGGCCTGTTTTGCCTCGGCATAGAGTTTTCGGATCTGAGCTAACTGTCCCTCCTGTGCTGATGATACCACCGGCCATAAGAACAAGGTTAAGACAAACAAGACTTTTCTCATACGCGTACCTTATTTATATAATAACTATTTCTATTACATGCCGATTTTGGTACGAGAGGAAAAGCCTGCGGCGAGGTCGTCGGCTGTGAGTTCCGTCAAAGCTTCCTTACTCAGTCCCTCTCGTCCTCCGAGACGGTTAGCCTGTGCCTGAATGGCCTTTTCAAAGACATTTCTGGCAAAACGGGCATTACCGAAGTTACGGTCTTTCTTTGCAACAACATTCTCGAATTGCTCTCTGAGGTAGTTCTCTGTTTCGTCAGACATGGTGTACTGATTCTTTTTCATATACATCTTGAAGATGTCTGACAACTCTGAGGGGGAATAATCGGGAAAGTCGATATAGCGATTGAAACGCGACTGCAGTCCGGGGTTTGAGTCGATGAAGCGCTGCATCTCGTCTTTGTAGCCGGCAACGATCACCACCAGTCGGTCGCGGTAGTCCTCCATACGTTTCAAGATGGTGGAGATAGCCTCCTGCCCATAGTCATTGCCACCACCCTCCGGCACAAGTGAGTAGGCCTCATCAATGAAAAGCACACCGTCAAGGGCCTTCATGATCACCGTGTCTGTCTTAGGTCCTGTCTTTCCGACATACTCGCCCACCAGTCCAGCACGGTCTGTCTCGACGGTATGTCCTTTCTTTAATACACCAAGATCCTTATAGATACGACCCACGATACGGGCCACTGTAGTCTTACCTGTACCTGGCGAACCATAGAACACGAGATGATAAGACACCTTTGCCGTTTTCAACCCTTGTGCCTCGCGCTGCTTCTGAAGTTTCACAAAGTTGGCCAGCGACCGCACCTCCTGCTTCACAGAGTTCAGACCAATCAGGCCGTCCAGTTCTTCATAGGGATCGCTCTCTAAGGGCTCATTGACGATGACGGAATCTTTCTTCTCCACCTGTTCAGTCTGCTGGTTATCTCCATCTGCCGTTTCCGTCTTCTCTTCATCATCCGCAAAGATAGCCACCGCTATACAGAGGATGACGAAGCCGATGCTCAAACAGCCGCAGCCTTTGAAAACCTTACCCATTACTTGCTTATAGTCACTCATATCCTTATAGTTTTGATTTATCTGTTGATTCCTTTTGGGTGCAAAGATACATAAAAAAAGCCGTCCGACAAAATCGGACGGCAATTATTTTCAATTGCTAATTATCAATTACAATTATTTGAGCTCAGCGAGATACTTAATGGTGCGAACCATCTGAGAAGTGTAAGAGTTCTCATTGTCGTACCAAGCAACAACCTGTACGAGAGAGTTGCCATCACCGATCTTAGAAACCATGGTCTGGTTAGCGTCGAACAGTGAACCGAACTTCATACCGATGATGTCGCTAGAAACGAGCTTCTCCTCAGTGTAACCGAAGCTCTCGTTGGTGGCGGCCTTCATGGCAGCGTTGATACCCTCAACAGTCACCTCACCCTTCACAACAGCGTGCAGGATAGTGGTAGAACCTGTAGGAGTCGGAACGCGCTGGGCAGCACCGATCAGCTTACCGTTCAGCTCGGGGATAACGAGACCGATAGCCTTAGCAGCACCAGTAGAGTTAGGAACGATGTTCTGAGCACCGGCACGAGCACGCTGAACATCACCCTTGCGCTGAGGACCGTCGAGAATCATCTGGTCACCAGTATAAGCGTGAACAGTGGTCATGATACCGCTCTGGATGGGAGCGAAATCGTTCAGAGCCTTGGTCATAGGAGCCAGACAGTTCGTGGTGCAAGAAGCAGCAGAGATCACGGTGTCGGCGGGAGTCAGGGTCTTGTGGTTCACATTGTAAACGATAGTGGGCAGATCGTTGCCGGCAGGAGCAGAGATCACAACCTTCTTAGCACCAGCGGTCAGGTGAGCAGAAGCCTTCTCCTTAGAAGTATAGAAACCTGTGCACTCGAGAACGACGTCAACGTCCAGCTTACCCCAAGGCAGCTCAGCAGCGTTAGGAATAGCATAGATGGTAATCTTCTTGCCATCAACAACGATGAAGTCCTCACCAGCCTCAACAGTGTGCTTGTTCTCACCGAACTTGCCACAGAAACCACCCTGAGCGGTGTCATACTTCAACAGATGAGCAAGCATCTTCGGGCTTGTCAAATCGTTGATTGCTACTACTTCATAACCTTCAGCCTCGAACATCTGACGGAAAGCGAGGCGACCAATACGGCCAAAGCCGTTAATAGCTACTTTTGTCATTTTACTTTGTTATTTAAATGGGTTATACCTAAAAATATCTACTTTTTTTATGCCTTTTGAAAACTTTTTTCCTTTTTCGGATGCAAAGTTACGAAATATTTCTTATATTTGCACTCAGTTTCATACTAAATTAAAGTGAAAAGTGAAAAGTAAAAAGTGAAAAGACTCTAAATTGCAGTTGACAAGTCGGAGATTGCAAAACGAAGATTACAATTCACCATTAAATATTAACATTAAAACTTAGAAGTATTATGGGATTTATTAAAGAATTCAAAGAGTTTGCCATGAAGGGCAACGTAATGGACATGGCAGTCGGTGTGATCATCGGCGGAGCCTTCGGTAAAATCGTCAGTTCACTGGTGGGCGATGTGTTGATGCCACTTATCGGCAAGCTCACTGGCGGAGTAAGTTTCGTTGACCTCTTCGTCAACCTCGGCGACGGCAATTTCAATACGCTGGCTGAGGCCAAGGAGGCAGGAGCTGCCGTATTCGCTTACGGACAGTTCATCCAGAACATCATCGACTTCCTGATCGTCGCCCTCTGTATTTTCCTGATGATCAAGGGTATGAACAAGCTGAGCCGCAAGAAGGAGGAGCCCGCTGCTCCCGCAGAGCCCGAGGCCCCCAAGGGTCCCACGCAGGAAGAGTTGCTCGCTGAGATCCGCGACCTGCTGAAGAACAAGTAATTTACACCTTATTATAATAATATAGGGACGGCAGCCAACGCACCGTCCCTATATTTTTGTCAGAAACTGAAAGATCAGAAGTTAAAGCCGATCGTTGCGTAGAACGTGCCGGTATGGCAAGTGTCGTAAGAATCACGCGAGATGTTCGAAAGACCGAAGTCATAGCCCAACTCCCCATAAAGGAAATCATACTGAACACCACAGCCAACCTTGATACCACCGTCGAAGCGCTGGAAATTCTTATCGTCGAAAGAGCTCTCAGGATGACGGCTACGATCATCGGAATTCTTGATCTTCCCTGCGACGCCTAAGGACAAATAACCTCCGATAAAGGGCTGGATGCTGAATGCACGGTCCACGTTGTAGACGTACTTCATTACCAGTGGTACCTCCAGATAGTCAAGGTTGTAGGTGTATTTCTGCCCCTCATACTGGACTTTACCACCCTTCTCCACATAAGAGAGACCTGTCTCAAAATACACAGGGGAACGATAGGCTACCTGAAAACCAGCCACAGCCCCCACGTTAAAGCCCGTCTTAGCCGAGCCGCTGTCGAGAAACCTGTCGTCAGAGTTCAATGTAGCGAAGTCTGCACCCAGTCGCAATCCATAATACACGTCAGCATAACTGCGATGAGGACTACGAACAACCGGTGGTCTGTTATAATAACGTGGTCTGCCATACTGTGCGAAGGCAGGCACTGTGAGCACGAGGCTCATCAAAGCAATCATCATTCTTTTCATAAGCGTAACTATTTTAATTGGTTCACGCTGCAAAGATAGACCATTCCCACTATAACCAAAAAGGATTTCCCCTACCCTTGCGTGGGAAAATCCCTAAAGATAAAATCAAGAGCCCGCTGGTTGGCGGGCTCTCGGATTTGGATGTTACTTGAACTTGTATGGCAGGTCGCCCTTAGCCCAGTTGGTGCCGTCGCCCCAGCCCGGGTTCTGCTCCAGAACACCTTCCGACAGCGTCACCTGATCCTCAGGAATCTTGAAGAAACCGCCACCGGTCTCGTTGTAGCGCTGCATGAAGTCGTTGGTGAAGGCATACACACCTTCGATACCCTGATTCAGGATGGGGTTGCCCACCTGGTTCTTCACCTTCTCCTGTACATCACCCCAACGACGCAGGTCGTTCCAGCGGAGAGCCTCGAAGCAGAGCTCATAGCGACGCTCCTTCTTCAGACTGGTGAGGCTATAGGGGATATCGGCCAACTTGGCACGCTCACGGACAGCATTCAGACCGCTCTTTCCGTTATAGACAGCCTTACCGTCGGTCAGCTCAGAATGCATCAGCAGCACATCGGCAAAGCGGAGCCAGACGATCGACTGAGTCAGACCCGTCTGACGATTGTTCTCACTACCATAGTAGTAACCATAACTCAGATAGCGACCACTGTGGTCCTCATTGTAGGCCTCGCAGCCAATATACTTCTTAGCCAGCAGGTTGGTGTTCTCCACCTCCTTGGCCTTATCGCCAGGATAGTTGGGAATCTCGACGGCACGGTCACAGATAGAACCTACACGGCGATAGTCGCCGGCATAGTCAGGATCCTCTGCCCAGTCGGTCCATAACTTATAGCACACAGGACCATTGGAATACCCCTGAACAGAGAACGGGAAGGCTGCCTCGGTGGTCTTACGCAATCCGTAGAACTCAACGATACGGTTGTGGCGCAACTGAGAGTCTGCACTCCAACCCGGCTTGTTCGACATCTTGATGGCAAACATGCTCTCCTTGTTTTCATCGGTCTCCCAGTTCAGGCCATTGTCAATGTCGTACTGGTAGTCCTTACCTGTATAAGGATTGGTATACGGCCAGAGGTTACGCTGATCGCTGACGAGACCGAAGCCGCTGTTCTGGATACAATCCTCGAGCCAGGCAGCCACCTGTGACTTCGAGATGCTTCCGCCCTCAGCAAGGGGCAGTTCTGACTTACCGTAGAAGCCAGTATAGAACAGCCAAATACGGGCCATCATACCCTCGGCAGCCCACTTCGAGATGCGGCCTTCGCCAAACTGGGGATACTTGGTAGAGGGACCAAGCTCGATGGACTTCTTCATATCAGAAGCAATCTGGGCGTAGACTTCATCAGCCGTAGCCCTGGGCAGGTTCTGGGGAGCCGTCGACAATACCAGGGGCACTCCATTAAACACCTGAGCCAGATTGAAATAATACCAGGCACGGAGGAAGTAGATCTCACAGAGCAGCTGGTTCTTCTTGTCGCCAGAAGACCATTCCGTCACATTATCAATAGTCTCCAGTGCATTGTTGGCACGGTTGATACCGGCATAGCGCTGCTGCCAGAGGGGTTTCATCCAGTCGACATAGGCGTTCATCAAACGGTCTACGCCCTGGGCGCCAATGTTACTCTGGCTACCACCGCCTAGACGGTCGTCGGATGCGATGTCGAAGATAAAGAAGGGATCCTCCTCCGGGTCAGCCAGGTTGCGGTTCATGACTGAGTAGATGCCGTTCACCATCTGCTCGGCATCGGTCTCGTTGACAGGGAAGTTGGAGGTATCCTTCATCGTCAGGTTTTCTGTGTCGAGGAAATCGTCACAGGCACATAAACCGAAGACGATGCAGATGACGCTGATAAACTGATATATAGTTTTCATAACCTTCATATTATTTAATGATTAAAAGTTGATATTCATACCCACCTGGAACGAACGTGAAGAGGGGTAGTAACCACAGTCGATACCGGAAGCCCAGCTCGTGCCGTTACCGAAGCCCACCTCGGGATCCATACCTGAGTAGCCTGTGAAGCAGAAGAAGTTGCTGAGTGACACATAGAGACGGCACTTCTGCACAGGAAGCTTCGAATAGAGCTTCTTGAAGTCGTAGCCGAGAGAAATGCGGGAGATCTTGAAGAAGTCGGCATCCTCGATCCAGACGCGTGAAATCTCAGACATATTGGCATTCTTACCGTCGGAGAAGCGCGGATACTCGTTGGTGCTGCCCTCTCCGGTCCAATACTTAGTATAGACATCGGTACAGTAGTTGTCATCGGGATGGTCAGAGAACTGACGATAGCTCTTGGCCACCTGCTGTCCGAAGGAACCATAACCGTTGAGACCGAAGTCGAAGCCCTTATAAGAGAGGTTGATGTTGAGACCCATGGTGAAGTCAGGATTCGGGTCACCGATCATCGTCTTGTCGGCATCGCCAGTATCGATCTTACCATTGCCGTTATAGTCGACGAACTTCACGTCACCAGGCTGCAGCGACTCACCCTGCAGGGAGTTCTTCTTGTCGCCGCCGCAGTTGCGGTTGATGTAGTCCTGCAGGTCTTGTTCGTTCTGGATAATGCCTTCCATCTCATAGCCCCAGAAATAGCCGATGGGATAGCCCACCTCCAAACGGTAGAGTTCTGCCGTGTTCTGGGCGATGGCATTGCTGCCGCCATGGATGATACCCTCTGAGTTGGCCAGACGGGTTACCTCGTTCTTGTTATGCGAGAAGTTGAATGAAACACCATAGACGAAGTCCTTGCCGATCTTATCGTTCCAGCTCAACTGCACCTCATAACCCTTGTTCTCGATGTCACCACCGTTGATGTAAGGAGCACCTGTACCGTAAGAGAGTAGCATCGGAGCACGAACCAGCCAGTCCTTGGTGGTCTTCTTATACCAGTCGAAACTGATACCCAGACGATTGCGCAGGAAACGGGCATCGAAACCTAAGTCGAGCTGCTCAGAGGTCTCCCACTTCACGTCCTCGTTAGGAAGAATATTGGGATAGGCACCTATACCGGGATTGTCCTTGCTGTCGAAATAATAAGGATCATCGAAAGCGACGGTTGCCAGATACTGGAAGCTGGAAATGTTACAGTTACCGTTCTGACCCCAGCTGGCACGTAACTTCAGGAAGTCGAGCCACGATTTAGTGCTCTCCATGAAATTCTCATTGCTGATTACCCAACCAGCCGATACCGAGGGGAAGTAACCCCAGCGCTTGCCACGGGCGAAGTTCGAGGAACCATCGGCACGAAGCACAAGCGACAGCAGGTAGGTCTCGGCATAGTTATAGTTGACACGTCCGAAGAACGACGAGAGGGCTCCCTGTGATTCGGGGCTACCGCCGATGGAAGTGTAGGCAGGATCCACCACGTTGGCATTGGTGATGTAGGCGTGGTCGAAAGATCCTGGGAAAAGAGAGTTGGAGTTGGTCACGCTGACGCTATTGCCGTAACCCCATTTCTCAATAGACTGTCCGAGGAGCACGTCCACATTGTGGTTGCCAAACGACTTCACCCAATTCAGGGTATTCTCCAGCGACCAGCGGATAGAATACGACTGGTTCTGGCTGATATCATCGTTAGGATTCGACTTCTTCGAGCTCAGCTCATAGACGGGGACATAACTGCGACCCTCCCTGTGGCGGTAGAGCCATCCGGCGCTGGAGCGCCAGGTCAGACCCTTGATAGGCACAAACTCCAGGAAGAAGTTCGACTGCAGGCGCCAGCCCTTCGTGTAGCTGTTGCCATTGTCGTATTTCATCTGTGCCAGCGGGTTGGCCATCTCTGCGCTGAAGTCCCAGCCGTCGGCCTGGATGTCAGCATACTCATAAAACTCGCCCTTGTCGTTATAGGCCGGCAGCAGCGGCGACATGGCCAGCAGGTTGCGGATGCTGTTGCCATAGATACCACCGATAGACACACCTTTCTTATTGGTGGCCGAGAAGGTGATGTTCTCACCGAACTTCAGGATGTCGCGACCCTTCTTTTTGATCAGCGAATAGTCAGAGTTCAAGCGAACGGTATAACGGTCGAACTTGGGGTCAGCAGGCCAGCCGATGGTACCCGTCTGGTGGAACTTGCTGAAACCGAGAGAGAAACGAGACGTATCGCTACCACCCATGATGTTCAGCGACGCATTATGCATCGGCGCATTGTCGATCATGGTCTCATCCAACCAGTTGGTACCGTTCCACGAGCCGTTCATGATCTGGGCATACTGCTTCGGAATCAACGTAGCCCAGTCGTAGGTCGATACGCCCTGGATCTCGTATGCTTTGTCGTTGATCTCCATATATTGCTTAGCGTTCAACGGCGTGACATCGTTGGTATTGGCGTTCTGCCAACCCAGATAGCCGTCGAAGGTCACCTGCACATGTCCGGGCCTACCCTTCTTGGTTGTCACCAGGATGACACCGTTCGATGCACGGGCACCGTAGATAGCACTCGAGGCTGCATCCTTCAGCACGTCGATGCTCTCGATATCATTAGGCGACAGGTCCTCGATGTTTGCACCAGGCACACCATCGACTACATACAGCGGCGTGTTAGAGCCGGCCGTACCCATACCACGGATCACCACCTTGTAGCTCTCGCCCGGTTGTCCGGAATTCATCACAATGTTCATACCGGCAGCCTGACTCTGCAGGGCTCCGAAAGCATCGACAGCATTCACGGCGGCGATGTTGTCCGATGTCACGTGAACGGTCGAACCAGTCACCAGCTTCTTGCGCTGGGTACCGTAACCTACCACCACCACATCGTTCAGCACTTCGGCATCCTCTTCGAGGACTACCCTCACGCTCTTGCCTGCCGTTGGCTTCACAGTAACTGTCTTGTAACCGACATAAGAGATTCTGAGACTTGCACCCTGAGTGATGGAGAGCGAGAAAGAGCCGTCGGCTCCTGTCAGCGTTCCATTACTCTTTGTGCCTGTTTCGATGACGCTTGCCCCGATGATCGGCTGATCACTTGTGTCGAGGACAACGCCCTTCACCTGCACGGTAGCATTTGCTTGGGCAACAGCCTCGCTGGCATTGGCATCCACTGGTACAGTAGCTCCACATAGTAGCATACCCGCACAGATAACGGAAAGGAATTTTGAATAGTTGTACATAAAATGATTAATTATTAAATAGGTAATTAATTAGCCTTTTAAGCTTTAGGCAAATTCTTAAGTTTGCGGTTGATTAATTTAGTCTTCGCAGATTTGTTGGCAAATATACAATTATTCCGCAAACCCCACAAATGCCATTCTCGTTTTAAATTACAAGAAAGAGAATCTTATAGACTAAAAATACTATTTAACATTCTTTGTATAATTCTCACACCATGATCTACTCGCCAAGGCCTGATGACAGACATTGTTCCAGCAGGCACTGACAGCCTTCGAGCAGATCGCGCCAAGTGGCCTCGAAATCGCCTGTGTACCAAGGATCCGCCACATCGCGAGGTTCGTCTGTGAAGTCCATCAGCAGATGGATCTTCTCCTCGGGGTCACCACCACAGATACGGTTCATATTGCGGAAGTTCCATGAGTCCATCCCTATCAGCAGATCAAAACGGTCATAGTCGCGACGGTTCATCTGGCGGGCTGTCTTTCCCTTGCAGCCGATGCCGTGCTCCGCCAGCTTACGCTTCGCTGGCGGATACACTTCGTTGCCGATCTCCTCCGTCGACGTTGCCGCCGACTCGATATAGAACTCCTTCTCCCGCCCGGCCTTCCTGACCAGGTCCTTCATCATGAACTCCGCCATCGGACTGCGGCAGATGTTCCCGTGACACACGAATAATATCCTTTTCAACTACTTCTTGTTTTTAAATTCTTTCACGCTGCAAAGTTAATATAAATTCGACAATAAACCAAATATATTGCCGAATATATATCGCGCCTTCGGGACTCCCAATTCGGAATTTATTGTAATTTTGCAGCAAATACCTACATAACTACATTCAAATTAGTATATCTTACTCATAAACAGAAAGATAATATACAAATCAAATTACATTCAAACTACATTATAACTACATATAACTACATGCAAACTACATTGATTTGACTATTTCCATACCTTTTAAGCCGTCCAAACCCTCATCTTCCCTGCACCTTTCACAGACGCTCCATAGACCTCTCTTCAAAATTCTCTCGAGAATTTCAGACTTTACCCTAACCAAACTCCCACTTTACCCTATCCTTTCTCTTAAATTCTCGAGAGAATTTCTCACTCACCTCTATCCATTTCACCTCTCTCATCACCATTTCCTCCGACTTTAGTGCCTGTAAAACTCTGTTTTGTGTAGTTTGAATGTAGTTATATGTAGTTATAATGTAGTTATTATGTATATAAATATTTCCACATGTCATTGAATATCAAATATATAACAATTTATCAATGTAGTTATGTAGGCAATTTGAAGAATTCTCAAAAATTTTCTTATAAAGCAGAATATACCGACAACGACGGTATCAGGTATATGGGGCTATTCCAGTTCCTGCTTACCTCTCTGTAATAACAATCTTCCCACCTTCTGGGCCGAATATATAATCACCAATCAGACGAACGGATCGTGGGATGATGAGCGTCACAAACTGACGGCAAGAAGCAAAAGCCATCGAACAAATAGTCACCACCCCATCAGGCATAATGTATTCCGAGTCCTTGAATGTATGCCGGACAAACAACAGCCGATGACCATCAAGGCTATAGCCTACACCATCACCGAATAGTAGGTGCGCTTGTCAGCTATCAGTGCTTCAAGCGAATAACCTTCAATGAGATTCGTCACATTGGTAGAATACTCGATGATGTCCTCCAACCGTCCCTTATCCCTCGATCTTTCTCTCATATATCAATACTTTATCACGGTTAGCACTTTCTGCGGCATAAGGACGGAGTGAGCCTTCCTCCACCAAATCAACTTCACGGCCAAGCAGTTCCTGCAAATCCATCAGCATACCACCATGGGTGAAGAGAGTGAAAGGTTTGCCTGAACGGTCGGGTACAAATAGAATATCGACATCGCTCCTAGGAGTCTCCTCGCCTCGGGCGAAAGAGCCGAAAAGCCATGCCTTCAGGACAGGCTGCGTCTTGAAGTATTCGGCTATCATCTCTTGCATCACTTTAGTGCTCATAATCGCGTCGTTTTAGAATTCAGCGACAAAGTTACGAAATCTTTCTGAATTATAGCGTGATTATGGTGGAAAAGTTCAAAAACGGTGTACTTTTACGGTCTTCCGTAGAAAGTACACCGATACTCCGATGGCGTCGCATGGAAATGCTGGCACAATTGTTTATAGAAATTACTCTACAACAATCTTTCCTCCTCCTGGCCCGAAGACGAAATCGCCGATGAGACGAACGAATCGTGGGATACTCAACGTGCTTTCAAATCAAGGGGACTCATCATTGATTCAAAAACGGATCAATGACAGTTACCCCTGATCTTTAGTTGCTTATTTCTGATACCACACAGTCCCATCAACAGGGTCAGTGAGCCTCATTCTGCCATTTCCATCCATTGTTACGGCTATTTTACCTTCCCCATACGCACCGCCACGATACCTAAGTAAGGCACTTGTGGAGTTATAGGTAAGAACAGAAACAACACCAGCATAGTCATTATCAATGTAGATTCCACCATTGCTATCAAACCTAATGTCGAGACCACTTCCATCTGTGAAAGTATGATTTGCTAAGTACCCTACAACATTATCCGCTCCATGGAACTCTGTGGTTAAAGAAGAAGAGGAAGAGCTAGACGAATAATCGCTATAAGAAGAGCTTGTCTTGTGCATCCAATTACCATCACCGTAGTCTAATCTCTTATTTGCAAAATCAATCTTCACGGCTAAATCCATGCCATCAATGAGCTTTGCCCTCAGTTCATCACCTTCTATTCTGTAAGTGGCCTCATAACGCTCAGGATTCATGCTACTGTACTGAGTAATGGAATTGCCTTGGATAATGAAATGTCCTTTATAGCTCCCTTGCTCATATACCCAATGGCCTTGTAGCCATTCATAATCCCTTTCTTCACTAGAGGAATTTGAATTATCATAATCACTAACATAGCCACTTGAATCTGTTTCTGCAATTTCCGATAACTCATCATTACCAACAACTACAAGGGATAAAGCAACTTGGCTCATGTAGGGTTTCATAGCATCATAGGGAATGGTTAATTCGACTTCACCCAATGCGCCACTTCCAATCTCGTATTTTTGATATATGAAACAAACACCATCTTTTGTAAGATATGGCTCTTTTTTAGGATATGGATGAGCTTCTAACTCGGACTCATCTGCTTGTACAATGCCATCATCCCCTCTTAAATGGCTCTTTACTTTGGAAATGAGATAATTCTTGAAATCTCCATCATTGGGGGCTTTTATTACTTGGATAGTTGTTCCGTCTGCCTTGTTAAAGGACGCACCATATTTGGCTCCAAATCCAACACCTCCATTACTTCCACCAAAATCAACGGTGTACGAAACTATCTTATCAGTTTCGTATGTTTTTAAAATTGAAATTTTGGCATCACCGATTCCTTGATTTTGCAATTCCTTTATTTTCTCTTCACCGTAAAAATCGACAATTGCTTGGCCATCAGAAATGTCACCGTTATAATGAGGGATTGTTGCATCCTCATTATTTCTATATTCATTTGTTAAAGCATCAATCAAAAACGATGTTATGTTCTTTTTTAAATTGGCATTTCCTTTTTGGGGAAAATCAACATTGATTTCTGCTTCGACATCAAAGCTTTCACCAGGTGCTATTTTCTTAAATGAAACCAACGTTGTTTCTAATGGCTCTATTGATTCCTTGCTGTTCAAAAGCCACCATCCACCACAAATAGCAATTAGAACTATAGCACCTATGACATAAGGAAGATACTTCTTGAATCCACCTCCATCCTCTTTCTCTATAATGATGGGGGCATTATTTGGGACATTGCCAAATGAAGTGCCACAGTGTGAACAGAATTTCTCATTATCTTTTCTTTCTTTTCCACAATTGGGACAGAACTTATTGACAACCTCAGCTCCGCATTGAGGACAGAATTTCACGGTGTCACTCACTTCGTGACCATTAGGACATTTCCTCATATTAGTGATTTAATCCACGACAATAACTAAGAACTTCGTATTACTCCAGAAACTATTGGGGTCAACTATATTAAGCTTGTAATTACCATTAGCATCCTTTCCTAGTTCATAACTGCTACTCGGATGATTCGACAAAACTGTTGCATTTTTAGAATAGAGCTTTATCTCTTTCCTCTCATCATTACCAATCTCTGTAAAGTAGGTCTTATTCAGCGATTTGGTGTTGATGCTACTGTTGGAGATAATACTCATTGATTCCAATTCTTTTCTTGTGCCATATACATAATAGCAATCGCTTGATTCTGAATCAACATAAGCACTACTTACAGTATCAGCTTCCTCTGTTGTTTCTTTAAAATAAGATGTTCCTCGTTTCTCAATATTGGAGATTTTATATGAATCATCAATTTTTCGGATAGTAAGCAAAACATCATATTGAGAACCTTCATACTTATTTTCTACAAGATAGTCATCAATATTTATTACCTTAATGTTTCGTGATACTAATTCGCCAGTGTCGTTACCAGCTTCATGGGTGAATAGCCATACAGCTATACAATCATCATTATCACATTCGTAATCATACTCTTGATTCAATATCCTAGCGGCATTGGCATCCACGTTTCTTCTAACAAAAGCGTCCCAATCACCACTTTCCAAGTTCTTGTAGAAATCTTCAATATACTTTATTCTTGCTTGGGTTTCTTCCTCAGGACTTAATTCTGCATCTGTTGAAATACTATCCGTCTGTAAAGAATCAACAGCCTCTATTTGTGGAGGATTTCCTACGTTTTTGGAATTATTCCACGCAAAATAGCCTATTATTAGTGCTAAAACAACCAAGCCACCAATAATATAAGGCAGATATTGCTTTATGAAACTAGGCTGCTCTTCGTACTCTTCAAGAATTTCATTTTCCTTAACCTCTTCAATAGGAGTGGGTTCATGTTGGATTGGCTTTGGCTCTGCAACTTGAACATCTTCATCAATTCTCTTTCCACATTCCGAACAGAACGCATCACCCTCAATAACACATGCTCCACAGTGAGGACATTTCTTTTGTGTTATATTTGGCTCTTCTTCTATTGAAGGAATATTATCAATTTTCTTTCCGCATTCTGTACAGAAAGCATCACCTTCATTCACAGAAGCTCCGCAATTGGGACAAACAAAACCCTTTGGAAGCTCTTTACCACACTCTGTACAGAATAGACATTCGTCATTCAATTTTGCACCACAATAAGGACATTTTTTCATTTCGCAGTTCTTTAATATTCTACTTTTTTAAATGGTAATGCTCAAACAAGCAGCACCATTCGATTCATATAATGAGCGTGTTGGTGGGAACTATCAGTTATTACTTCGTCCCCCCAATGTTATTCTAATTATCCATCTTAGCCTTTATTCTCTTACCTTCATCCCAACCCTTGTCGTATTCGGCTTTATATCTTTTGAATAATGCAATTTCTTCATCAGTCTCTGGTGTGAAATAGTAAGCATAAAAATGTTGGTTGCATTTTTGATAATAGGTATAACTCATTGCATTGCTCTTCCCCTCTTCAAATGCTTCCTTCATCATTCGGTCAATTTTATCTTGTTTTTCCTTCTTCTCACGTGCTTGTTTCTCCGCAGAAGTCTCTTGTTTCTGCTCAATCTGAGTTTCTTCTTGACTATCTGAACTGCCTCCTTCGCATGTCCCTACAATGTACAAAAAGCATAAAACACCAAACACATACGCTCCATATTTCATTAACTTATTTCCACCATGTTCTTCTGTTTGGGAATCTACGTTTTGGGATGGCTCTTCAATAAAAATCGTTTTGCCGTTTTGTTTTACAATAGTTTTTGCACCAGCTGTTGACAAAAGATTTGCAATTTCCTTGGCTTTCGATAAGGTTAAACCATCTGTTATTTTACATGGGACAGAATTTGCCAAGTCAGTAGCCTTTTTGATACCTAAACCTAATAAATCTGATAGAGCTTTTACTACTATTAATTTAGAATCTCCAACTGACACAAGTTCGATACTATAACTTGAAGTCTCATTTGTTTGTGTACTTCCAACAGGATTTCCACACTTAGGACAGAACTTTGTCCCATCACTCAATTGAGTGCCACATTTACCACAAAATGCCATAATCTAATAATTTAAAATGTTATACTTTTATTTATTTGTCATATATCCTATGAAAGGTACTTTTTGGAGTGAAGAACATTATAATAAAATCCAAGATGGAAAGAATAAGAGGTATAAATGTCCAAAAGAAAAGCAAGTACAATGTACCACTTAAATAGTTACGTAAGTAGAACTCATGCAAGCCAAACCAACCTCCAAAGAAACATAGGGTCATTGCAAGCCCCTTACTTTTCCTAGCATGTACATAGATGTCTTGTGGAGGTGCTTGGACATAGACAATCCTTTCATTCTGTCCATTTGTATTGTTCATTGGCTTATCTCCCTCATGCCATCCTCTCTTAAATGCTTCCCATAAGCCCTCTGGCTCTTGCTGCTGAATCTTATGAGACCTAAATCCGACAGCATTGCCGCAATTAGGACAAAAGTTTGCCCCATCACTTAGCTTAGTTCCACAGTTGCTACAGTATGGCATAGCTCTTAATATCTATCTTCTACGGTTTAACATTTCTGCTCTTTCTCTGCCTTTTGGGGTGCCAGAATTTTTGTAACATTCAATAGCTTGACCTATCCTTCCATAACTTTCATGTAATTGACCCCATAGCATATAACCATCTGATTTTTTTATTGTATAATCCACATCTGCATCATCTAGAAGGTTTAATGCGTCTATTGCTTTTTTCTCAGGCAAATATTTAACAGCAAATTCAGCGTATTTTTTCATCGCACCATAATTTTTCTTCTCAGCAGCTATTTGATACATAACAATCACAACAGCTATGTCAACCTTAATTTTCGGATTTTCTTCAAAATCTTTAGCAACAGACAATTGGTTTTCTAAGTTCAATTTCTTATACCAATCAATGCCTTCCGCTCCATCTTTTTTGACACCTTTACCAGTTATGTAACTATAAACGACTTCCTTGATAGCATCTTGATTGCCTAACTCTGCCGCCATTTTATACATAGCAAATGCCTTTTTCTTGTCTTTTTTTACACCTATACCATTTTGATAAGCGTCAGCTAGTATGAGTTGGGAATTTAAATCACCACTTATTGCCGCTTTTTCAACCCAATACATTTGCTTTTTCTTGTCATTAAGGTTTCCCCACATCTGACCCAAAACAGCTGCTGCATCTTTATCACCATTTTCAGCAAATGGGGTTAAATACTGTTCTGCCATTGTATAATCTTTATCCACTCCATCACCGCTACCAAGCCATAAGCCATAATGTAGTTTTGCTTTTTCGTCACCAAGCTCGATAGCCCTCTTAATACAGAACTCTGCCCATTTATAGTTTGTCGCCTTATGGTTATTTATTGCGGCTTCTCTAAGGCTTGATGGTGACAATTCATATCTCTCGTGTTCAATTGATTGGTTTGCTATTACAAACTGTTGTGCCTCCTTGTTATTCTTAAAAGCAAGTCTTTCTTGCCAATACAAAGCCCTGCTCATGTTTTTGGGTATTCCATCACCATTAACATACATTTTGGTAACGGCACTTATCGCATCGTCATTGTTTGCATTTGCTGCTTTTTCATAATGTTCCACAGCCTTGGCCTTATCTTGCCCCACTCCTAAACCATTTTGATAACAATAGGCCACCTTATATAATCCTTGACTGTTATTCTGATTGGCTGCTTTCATATACCAATCAAAAGCATTTTTCTCATTTTTCTCAAATATGTTTCCATTAAAATATCGGTCGCCAATAGCGATTTGGTCTAAAGCATTATTCTTATCGTACTTCTTCATAACCAGACTTCTTTGATATTCTTTATCATTGGACGCATAAGGAAACATAAATGAAGAAGAACCACCATTCTCTGTTTTCTGTGTTATTTTCACTCCTTCTCCCTCAAAAGCAATATTGTATGGTAGAACATCTGTGCCACCTAATTTTTCATCATATTCAAAGGTCTTAACGTCAACGGCTCTTACAACAGAACGGTCATTAATGCCCATTTTTCCTACTATATATAAGGTGTTGCCACTATATTTCCAATCGTATATTCTCATGTCGTCTATAGAAAGTAAAGTCTCCCCCTTGTTGCTGAAACAAGAAATCTTGCCGTAATACGGTAAAACCTTCTTTCCATCTTCATATTCGTGTTTGTTCATAATAAGCCAAGCATTTCCTTTCCAATTTTTAAAAATATGATTTCTTGCTCCAGTCATATATTTACACGGTTCACCATTACTATCAATGAATACAAGAAAATATTTTGTTTGTTCGTAATCTCTAGATACAGTAGCCTCTCTTACACCCACATTAAATGTAGCACCATAAGCATGAACTTGGTTCGGTACTAATTCTTCCCTCTTTTCCGTTAATGTTCTAGTTATTATCATATTAACAACATATTCACCACTAGACATCTTATCACAGCTAGAAGCGAAAACACTCCAAGGTCTTGCACTAATAGATTCAATGTTTTGCAACAAATAATCAAAGGCAATCTCCTTAATACGATTCTCGTCTTGTGCAAAGCACGTTTGGGCAATGAATGTCACTGCCATACAAAACAACATCAAATACTTCTTCATAGGTCTTTTTTTTGATTATAGTAAAATTAGTTTTTTTGTTATTGAACATTCTTACGAAAGTTTTCTGATCTTTACTCTACTTTTCTAATTTCATATTGAGTACATCAATGTATTCATTATAGAGCTCTATTCTCTTCAAATAATTATACCATAGTTCTATCATCCCATTTTCACCTATGGCCTTATCCACACTACAAAGTAAATCAATATCACGTTGCATAATCGGGTCAATTTTACCTGTAATAATTGAATGAACATTATCAAGTACATCATACTTTATTCCATCTTTTGGGGATAAAAGCCAAGTAATCATCTCATATAATGAGAATGCATCATTTCTTCTTAGTAACTCTATAAAATCATCTGACTGTCCGAGCAAATCCATCATATTGAAGAATTTATCATAACCATATTCGCATACAAAAATGTTTTCAAGATCTTCTGGAGAGACCATATTAAGGAAATTACTCGTAACAATATCAGCCCAGAATCTGTCATCATTGTTCAAGTGCAAATCATCATAAATTGCGTTCAATCTTTCTGTGAACTCATTTTGTGGAATCTTTTTCATATCTTATCCAATTTTAGTTATTAATATAGGCACAACCATAAGAAGTGTGAGTCTATCGCTAATCCTAGTGATAGGCCTTGGACTGCCCGAATAAACAGATTAGAAACAGCTCACACCCTTGTATGACGATAGGCTATACCTATTCTATCATAACCAAGGGAAGTACGCCGAACTATCTCCATTTTATTCTGATGAGTGTCCAAGTTCATCACTCTGGAGAAAGCTAAACGCTTCCATTGCTATGACTGCTACGGATTTTCCGCCACGATGCAAAGATAAGCATTTATTTTGAAACGACGTTCATTGTGAGCTGTATTTTTTGCAAAAGTACGCATTTTTTTTGAATTTTGTACTTCCTATTGCCGTTTTTTAGGTAAAACGACTATCAATTCTTATCGTAACGTTTGGATTTGGACGGTTCCACCTGTAGAAGTAAAGCGCATCTGGGGGCCACGATAGTCTTTGGGATACACCACGCAGATGTCGCCTGTACCCTCCCAGATTTCAACACCGCCACTGATTCCCGTCTGTTTCAGAGAACCGTTGTACCAGATAGTCACCGTGCCGTGATGGAGGCAAGAGGAGGGTTGGGTGCCACTGAAGCTGGCTGTGCCGTAGGTCCAGTCTGCCATCGCTGCGGTCAGCATACCGCAGAAGGCCAATAATAACATCATTCGTTTCATCGTCATTTCATTTTTATGGATTAATACTCTATTGGAGGGCAAAGGTACGAAACTAAAGCAATAAATGGAAGGAACAGCGCGACCATTTCTTCCATTTAGCATTTATTATTGTTTTGCGTTTTCACGCATCAGATTGAATACGTGGGAGACGAGAGATTGGAAACGCGTTTCTGTCTCTTGGCGGATGGTGGTTTCTGGGATGGATGGATATTTCATAGCCAAGCGATCAGCAATCTGAACGGTCTGGTTATGGAACTCCGTGGAGGCATCTGCCCATGCATTACCAGGAGTAGGTGTTGGAGGCGGGAAAACAGAATCACAGAAAGTGGCAATGGTGGAACGATAGGCTTTGTCCATCATACGCTCTACATCTTCCATGAATCGCATCCGATCATCTTTCTCAGGAAGTTGTGGTTTGGGATTGCTGACAGGGGCAGGGAGAATCATGGGAACAGGGCCTTGATTCTGATGAGCAGTATCAGGCGAGCTTTCCCTCGGATTCTCCTTGGACGGAGCAATGGAATCTTTTGGCACCGTAGCAACGGAATCCATCGGGGCTTCTTGCTTTAAAGGAGATGATTTTTGATAACGAGTTATGAAAACGAGGCAGACAGCCAATACTGCAACAAAAGCCACGAACACAGCTACATAACGGAGAAACGATCTCTTACAATTGATGTCGTGCAGGATCTCCCCTACTGACTGATAGCGGTCTTCAGGACATTCAGCCGTACAACGGGCTATCACCTTATTATATATATAAGAGGAAGGCAATAAGTCGAGGACTTTGCCAATGGCATAGATATCTGTACGTACATCTACCGTTTCGCCTGCCTGTTGCTCTGGAGCAGCAAAGGCATTAGTACGGCCTGTGGTATCTGGAAAAGAGTCTGTGTAGCAACATCCGAAGTCGATGAGTTTGACATCGTCGTCAATTCGGGTAAGCAGGATATTATCAGGCTTCAAGTCGAGATGGAGCACCTGATGGCTGTGCAGATAGCCGAGCGCATCCAACAACTGACGGACGAACTTGTCTGTATGTTTCCGATTCCTAAAATAGTCGGGATTTGTAGCAAGCCGCTGTGAGAGGGTCTCACCGTCGACATACTCCATCAGAATGCCATCATGGTCGAGCGAGAGGTAGCGCACCAGGTTTGGATGCTCCAGACGGAAGCCCGTCTCAAACTCCTTGCGAAGAGCCTCTTGGTATCGGATGTCGCCAGCATATTCGGCTTTTAGCCGTTTCAGGAAATGCAGCTTGCCATAAAGCTTCACACGGAAAGTGTCACAGGTAGCTCCACGTGAATCCATCTGTTCGATGGCATCATATTTTGGCTGACCGTCTGAAAACTGCGAAGAATCCATTGACTACAACACCGTGATTGAAGAAAGGCCGGAGATGCGGCCTGCCGTGAACTGGCCCAAAGACTTGCCTTCGCGCCAGACATGAAGCACCAAGAGGGGATGGTGGAGTACGAAATTAAGCACTTCTATCTCATCATCGGCCTGAAGTTTGCTGTTCTGGCTCTCCAAGACCAGATAACGATGGGAGCCAAGATACTTCAACCTTACCAGACGGTCTGGCAGGTATGCAAATTCCACAATTCTATCAGGGGCTAAATCATCAGAACGGATCTCTTCTTCCGTCGTGCCAAAATCAGAGTTGCCCTTGTCTTCTATGTCCTTCAACTTATCCCAATGGGCGTAGCCGAGATAGCGGGCTATGGCGTCAAGGGTACTGGCGTGGGGTGAACGCTCATCCTGAGCAAAACCCAAAAGCCGTTTGAGTGTGGTTGAGCCTACACGGACTCCCGTCTTGCTCTCAATATCCAGCGACAGAAACTCACAATCTGAAGGCTGCCGCAGATCATTAGCAGATTTCTCCCTCAGCAGCTGAACTATATGGAATGGTAACCTCATCCTGTTAACGCTTGGGGAACTTAAAGAGGGAGAGTGTAGACGAAACGGGCGCCGGAGGAATAGTCGGTGTCGAGCCTGACATCGCCTCCCAGACGGTGGGCTAAGGATCGGGCAACGGTCAGGCCGATGCCCGTTCCATCATAGTATTTGTCGAGTTGCACGAACTCTTCGAAGATATGCTCAGACTCTTCCGGTGGCACCCCGATGCCTGTGTCCTCGACCGTGAAGACAACCATACCGTTGTCAACGGCAACGCGGAGCACAGCGTGTGCCTTCTCCTTCACAGCGCCAACACCTCCTGCAGCCTCAGCGGGGTGCGTGAACTTCATCGCGTTATCGAGCAGCAACGCAAGGACGCGAGTGGCTGGGGCAAGGGCAGTGGTGAGCATGACGGTCTCGGCCTCTGGGGTGAGGTCGAGGTCGAAGTCAAGATGCGTGGCCTGAGAGATGCCGGAGTCTTCGGTTGCCTGTGCAGCAATCTGAATGGCCAGCACCTGGTCATTACGTTCCAATGGGTTGTCGCTGCCAGCTTCAGCCAGTTCGAGCATCTTGTTTACCAGCGATGTGATGCGTTCTGTGTTGTCGACGATTCCCTTTGTCACCTCCTGTTGTGTGGCCTCATCGAGTTCCATGCCCGAGGTGAGCACCTGAGTAAAGCCGCTGAGGATATTAAGCGGGGTGCGTATCTCATGGGAAATCTGCTGAATGAAGTCGGTCTTCATTCGCGATGACTCCAAAGCCTGGTCATAGAGTTTGAGAGCCTTCTCGTATCCCTTACCCATATTCTCGAACATCATGCTCAAGTGGGCATAGTCATCCTGCAACTGGTGGCGCTCCTCTTGCAGACGGTTGTAACTTTCTTCGATAGTCATGCTGTTTGTTCTATAGTGTCTCTGTGCGGAAGGTCACTCCCACTCTATTGTTGCGGGGGGTTTGGAGGAGATGTCGTAACAGACGCGATTGACGCCACGGACCTTGTTGATGATCTCGTTAGAAACCTTCGCCATGAAGTCGTAAGGCAGATGGGCCCAGTCGGCTGTCATCGCATCGCTGGAGGTGACGGCACGCAGGGCAACGGGATTCTCATAGGTACGCTCATCGCCCATCACACCAACCGAACGGACCGTACTCAGAAGGATGACACCTGCCTGCCAGATCTGGTCGTAGAGCGACACTTCGATGGTGCCGTCCTTCATGTCGGCAGGCACACCGGCAGCCAAGACCTTGCGGGCCTCCTCGCCAGAAAGCTTCACCT
>JAEEGG010006780.1_pt1 | contig 26734 bp, 26 predicted proteins | sample 9134161 | NCBI WGS metagenome assembly JAEEGG01 (sample SAMN16246543, study PRJNA631951) | gut metagenome | biome: gut microbiome; feature: rumen; material: CR-attached | host: Bos | place: Iran: Karaj | collected 2018-10 | reverse complement strand
TTGCCCCTATGTTGGGCGTTAGTGCCGCCTATGGTGCCGTTGGTGCCAATGTCGTGGCGGCTTGTGTAGGACAGATGGCACCTGCTGGCGCATTGTGCGAGGGTGTCCTGGTTGAGATCTGGACTGGTGAGATGATCAAGCGTCTGCGTGCCGGTCTCGAAGCTACCTGGCTGGAGGGTGTTCCCGACAACAGCGCTGTTGTCAAGGCTGACTGCATCCATCTGGTAGATGTAGGCATCGATCCTGACGTGCTGATCAATAACACGACGTACCCGATTGACTTGCAGAACCTGGACGATCAGGACAAGACCATCAGCCTTGACAAGTTCCAGACAAAGGTCACTCCGATTACAGACGATGAGTTGCATGCCATCAGTTACGATAAGATGGGCCGCGTAGAGGAAAGCCACCGCAATGCCCTGAAGGATGCGGAGTTCCTGAAGGCTGCCCATGCTATGTGCCCGACAAAGAACACTGCATCAACACCCGTGCTGGTTACTACCGGTCAGGATGACGGCACAGGTCGTAAGATGATGACCCCTGCTGATATTGTACGCCTGAAAGCAGCCCTTGATAAGGCCAAGGTGCCGATGGAAGGCCGTCGCCTTGTACTCTGTCCGGATCACGTGAATGACCTGCTTATGCTGGATCAGAAGTTTGCCAACCAGTTCTATAACTATGAGAGTGGCAAACCCGTGAATGCCTACGGCTTCGAGATCAACCAGTTCGCCAACAATCCTTACTACGGATCAGATGGCATCAAGAAGGCTGTTGGCGCCCAGATTAGCGCTACTGACCGCCAGGCGTCGTTCGCATTCTGGAAGGGCCGTGTGTTCAAGGCATCAGGTAGTCTCAAGATGTACTACCGTGACGCCCAGACCAATCCGCAGTACCAGCGTAACGAGATCAACTTCCGCCACTACTTCATTGCCCTGCCTAAGAAGGAAGATGCCAATGTGGCCATCTACAGTGGAACCGTTGGAGCAGCAGCTCCGGCACCAACCCCCACTATCAGCGGTGCCGATACGCTAGAAGTTCCCGCCACCCAAGGCAGTAATAATCGCACTTATGCCACAAGTAACGGTGCCGGTGTAACTGCGCAGACAGATGCAGAGTGGCTGACTGTGGCAGCTGACGGAAACAAGGTGACCTTCACACGTGAGGCATACGCCTACAGTGCCGAGGGCGACAATCCCCGTGTCGCCACCGTAACCATCGGCATTGCCGGTACTGAGGTGACGAAGACCGTGACTGTCAGCCAGGCAATGGCAGAGAACGTTTAAATCTGAGCTATGGCAAGGTTAAAGAGACTGGTAATCCATTGCACCGATACCCCTGAGGGCCGTGAGGTGTCCAGTGCCGACATCCGGCACTGGCACTGCGACCCGAAGAGCAAGGGCGGTCGTGGTTGGAATCAGGTTGGCTATACGGACATGATACACCTTAATGGCGGCGTGGAGCGTCTGGTAAAGAACAACGAGGACGAGAATGTGGATCCCTGGGAAATTACCAATGGTGCAGCGGGCTGCAACTCAACCAGCAGGCATATTGTCTATGTCGGCGGACGCACCAGGGATAACAAGCGTACAGCGGACACGCGCACAGCAGCTCAGAAGTGTGCGATGGCCAAGTATGTAAAGGATTTCCACCGGAAGCACCCGACCATCCTCATTGTTGGCCATCGTGACCTCCCAGGCGTCAGCAAGGAATGTCCGTGCTTCGACGTTGCCAAATGGCTTAAGGAAATAGGAATCAAGAGTTGCGATAATATCGCAACATACAGGACAAAGAAATAAGCTATTGATATGGAGTGGAGCGAAATTCTCAATGTAATATTCGGCACCGGGCTCGTAGCCACGATCGTCAGTCTGCTGAGCATCCGCAGTGAGCTTAAGAAAGCCCGTGCGGAGGCCGAGAAGGCTATGGCCGAGTCCGACACGGTGAAGATTACGAACACTGAGAATGCCACCCGGATATTGATTGAAAACATTGTAGAACCTCTAAAGGGAGAACTGAATGAAACAAGGAAAGAACTCAACCCCATCAAACGTGAGCTTGCCCGGCTCAGGAAGGCTGTGGAGGCTATTCAGTTGTGCCCTTATCGCGGTGAGTGCCCTGTGCTTGCAGAGTTGCAAGACGGTGCGGATGATGCCCCTTCCCGAAAGGACGGACAGCCTCAGGACCACATCGTCGGTGGAAATAGAAAGCCGAAGCGTCATAGAGCCAGCCCGTCTGGACTCGGCGGCAGAACTGCAAATCACGCCGGCTCAAATCGACAGCCTGCCAGCAGGTGCGGAGTACAGTGTACAGACGGCCCAGGCAAGAGCATCATTGCGGAAACAGCCGAGCGGGGGAGTAACTTTGAGTGCCCAGGGCATCAGCCCGGCGAAGGTGACGACCACGACGAAGGCGAAGTCTGAGGCGGATGCCAAAGGAGCAGAGACTTTCAAGCCTCCCGAAGTGCATTTAAAGCATGACGAGAAGCCCTATAAATGGTATCAGGACGGTTTTGTTATAGGAACCCTGCTGTTTGCCATTCTCTCAATAACGGCCACCGTATGGGCTGAAAGAAAGAAGTGACGAAGGTTGCCGTGGCACGGCAACATACAGAACAATAACAATAAAAAAGGAAGAAAAATGGGAAAATACAGAGACGGAACAGACCTTATCCTGTCAGTAGGCGGTCACGCCCTCGGTCACTCTACAGAGTGTAAGATCAGCTACAAGGCTGAGACTGGTACGCGCAAGACCAAGGAGGCGGCAGCCGGTAAGTGGGATGAGAAGTACGTGAAGAGCCTTGGCTGTACTGTGACAGCAAGCGGTTTTGTGCATGAGGACGATGACGACAACAGCATCGACACTCTCCGCACAGCCTTCAAGAATGCGACTCCAGTAAGCGCCTCTTGGGCTTATCGTGACGGTGGTGCTGTTGACAGCGGACAGTTCATCATCACCTCTCTCGAGCATGAGGGCAAGGCCGGTGACGACGAGACCTATTCAATCACGTTGGAGAACTCTGGTGCCGTAGGTACCGTAGCAGCGCAGGAATAAGGTATGAACAAGAACGTATCTATCACTATCAAGGCGAGCGACGGCAAGACCTATCCGTGCCGTGTGACGCTGGGGGCCATGCGCCGTTTCAAGCAGGAGACGGGTAAGGATTCCGACAACATTGCCGGAGTTGAAGATCTGGCCGTTTTCATCTGGTGCTGCTGCATTTCCGCTTGCAAGGCGGACGGTGTAGCGTTTGGCGTGTCGCTTGATGACTTCTGTGACCTTGTGGACGTGTCAACGCTCAGCGAGTTCACTGAGGCCATAGCGCCAGGCGAAAAAAAAACGACGAAGTAGGAGAGCGCGTCACTATTGACGATCTCTTAGGCATTGCGGTGGGGCGCATGGGGATGAGCCTACAGGACTTTGACCAATGCACCCCACTTGAATTTGAGAAGATCTTTGAAATGTGGCACGATTCCCAGGATCTGGCTTTCAGGACCGGATGGGAACAAATACGGAACCTTGCAGTCTGCATACTCCAGCCTTACTCGACAAAGGCACTGGAGCCGCGCGATGTGATGGAATTTGAGTGGGACCAGCCAGAAAAGAGAACACCCGCAAAGAAGACCCGCGAGGAACGTGAGGCTGAAAAGCGCCACTATGAAGAGGTAAAGAAAGCAAGGGGGCTTACTTAGTGCCGTTTGCCGCCGTAGTTCATTCTGAAGCCAGCCATGCAGAAGGCTATGCCGAACACCCATGACCACAAAAAGAACCGTGCACAGAGAGCATTATCAATCTTGAACGTGAGGACCGTCCCCACGATACAGCCACCAAGCAGTATTCCTGACACAAGGCAAATATAGTCTCTCAGTTTCATTAGTGAATCGTTCTTAATCCGCTGCAAAGATAATAAAAAAATGGCAAACCAGGTAACTTTTCAGATAAAAATTGAGACACTCGGTGCGGAAAACGTGAAAAACGTCACGATGGACGCCGAGGAACTGGGCCGTGTTGTGAAAGAAGTGACCGATGAGCAGGAGAAACTAAACACGAAACTGCTTGACATCAACCAGGCACAACAGGCCATCCAGAATGTCACCTCAGGTATCAGTCAGATAGCCTCTGAGGTGTCGAAATATACGGCTGCCTATTCCGTCCAGGAGACAGTCGAGCGGAAAGTTGCCCAGGTTATGCGTAACACGATGGACGCCTCTGAGGCCGAAATCGAAAGTATCAAGAATCTGTGTGCAGCCCAGCAGGAACTTGGCGTTATCGGCGACGAGGTGCAGATGGCCGGAGCCCAGGAACTTGCTACCTATCTCGAGAAGAAATCCAGTCTCGAGAAACTTATCCCTGTGATGAATGATATGCTTGCCCAGCAATACGGGCTGGAGGCAAGCCAGGAGAGTGCCGCCACCATTGCCACGATGCTTGGCAAGGTGATGGAGGGCCAGACGCAGGCCCTTAGCCGTTACGGCTACTCTTTCGACGAGACACAGGAGAAGATCCTTAAATTCGGTACTGAGGAAGAACGTGCCGCCGTTCTGGCAGAAGTTGTCAGTCAGAGCGTTGGCGGGATGAACCAGACACTTGCCCAAACAGATTCCGGTAAGGCCAAGCAAGTTGCCAATACCATCGGCGACATCAAGGAGCAGATAGGTGCCTGTATGATCCGGCTGGAACCGTTTGTCTCGACACTTGGCGAGATCGGCATGGGTGTTCAGGGCATCATGAGTGTCTATCAAGGTGTCAGAGGTCTGACGGTTGGCATAACTTCGCTAACCATTGTGCAGCGCGGTTGGAATACAATAACAGTTACATCTACCGCCATAATCCGCACCCTCACCACTGTTATGCGTGGTGGTACAGTAGCGGCTACGACGCTGGGAGTGGCCATCAGGGGGCTTTTGATAGCCACAGGTGTAGGTGCTGCCATTACCGTACTGACTATGGCCATCGAGGCCTTTACATCATCAAGTGATAAGGCAGCCGATTCGGCAGAGGATTTTGCAAATGCCCAAAGCGACGAGACCGCACAGTTGCAGCAGACGCGGGCAGCTCTTGAAATCAACATAGCAAAACTAAAGGACTTCCACGGATCCAAGGAGCAGGAAAAAAAGATCGTGGAGGAAATGAATAATACCTACGGCGAGACAATGGGCTATTTCTCCAGCGTTGCCGAATGGTATAATGCCCTTATCAAGAATAGCGATGCTTATTGCAGGCAGATGGTTATTGAGGCCAGGGCACGAATGCTGGCCAACCAGATTGCGGAGAAGGAGCAGAAAATCCATGACCTGAGATATGACGAAACTGGCAAAGCCAGACAATATAGCAAACAACGCGAGAAAAAGACCGTTGCGCACGTCGAAGACACGGGTCTTTACGGTGAGGGGAACGTGACTTATGAAAGGGTTGAGGTTGAGGGGACCAGTGATCTTGAAAAAGCGACCGCAGCCTATCGTGCAGAACGTCAGGCTGTAGCGGGCTTACAGAACCAGTTACGCAGCCTTGTCAAAGAGTCCGCCACTATAAAGATGCCAGTCTTTGGTGCCACTTCACGCCCCACTGGCGGTACTGGCGTCAAGGGCGGCTCCACGTCTGGAGGCAGTGATGACAAAAAGACTCCGGCTGCTGAGGGTAGCATCAATCGATATAAGGAACGTCTGGCAGACCTCAGGAAGCAGATTGAGGAAACTGGCGATGCTGACCTTGCCGCTAACATACAGAAACAATATGAGGCCCTTGAAGCGGAGTTCAAGGCCCACAAGATAAAGATCGGGCTGGAGAAGCCGGAACCGCAAGAGACCAAGACCTATATGGACTCTCTGCGGGAGCAGCTGGCGGCAGCCCAGAAGACTCTCGACAATGCTACCACCGTAGAGGCAAGGGTGGAAGCCATTGCCAAGGTTGAAGAGATACAAGCCACAATCGATGAAGCTACTCACGGCAAGGTTACTATCCAAGCAGTGACAGAGACAGGATTTGTCACTCAGGGCAGCACAGAGGACAAACGCCAGAGTGCCCAGAACGCCCAGACAAAAGCGAGCCGCATCCAGCAGGATTTTGAAATCGGGCTAATCGGCAAGGAAGAGGCTGAGGCCGGTCTTGCGGACATCAACAATAAATTAAAGGCTTTGGGATTGAAGCCTATAGAGATCGAGTTTAAAACCAAGGGTGAAGAAAAAGCCGCCAAGGCAATAAAAGGTGTCTACGGAAACATCAAGAGCGTTGGCAATGGTGTCAAATCTTTCACTCAGACACTTAAGAACAATGGTAATGCCTGGGACATGGTCACGGGTTGCATCGATGCGGCTATGCAAATGTATGCCGGTATATCCCAGATTATCGAAGCTGTGACTGCCACAAGTACGGCGGCTACTGCAACCGAGGTGAGCAACAGCGCCCAAAAGAGTGCCGCAAACACCACTGAGGCCACTACAAGCGTGATGGCCGCTGCCGGTGAGACATTCAAGGCCCACTCGAGCATTCCTTTTGCCGGTATAGCCATAGCGGCTGCGGCTGTCGCCGCCATGATTGCCATGATGGCGAGTCTGCCGAAGTTTGCCGACGGTGCCGTAGCCTACGGCCCGACGCTTGGCCTTTTCGGTGAATATGCCAATGCCGCCACCAATCCTGAGGTTGTGGCACCGTTAGACAAACTGCGCGGCATCCTTGGCGTGGAAGGCGATGGCGGCAAGGTCGATATAAGGTTAAGAATGAGGGGGCGCGACCTTGTGGGCGTGTCGAGTAAGAGGACCAAACTTGTTCGCAGATCATGAGTATGCAGACGATATATATGGGCGAGTTCGTGAGTCGCTGTGATGGCTCCCGTTGGCGTGTGTCGATCCTGCAAGAGCAGGGGGCGGTTTCGTCTGTCATCGGCCAGCTGGAGTTCCCAGGAGAAGAGCCCCTTTTGATTGAGTGGGCAGAGACCTCTAAGGAAGATGTTCTGTGTGGCAGTACTGCCACGCTGAAAGTCATCAGCCCTGGTGATCGCACCTTTTCCGAGCTGTATACCATCCAAGCCGGCAACATTGGCTTAAGGGTGGAGAGGGACGGTAACCTGTATTGGATGGGCACCCTCGACCCAGAGTTCTACGAGGAGCCCTATACTGACAATGAGGATTACGAGGTCGAACTGACATTCTGTGATTTCGGCATCTTCGAGCGCCTGAAATATAACCTTGCGGGTATGCAGACACTGGAGGCTATAGTCAGTGACGCGCTCAGCCGTGCCAAGATTACTGAGGACCTGTGCCAAGACTGGATCAGCACACAGTCGCCAAACGGTGGCGGGAGAATGGTGCTGGCCGACCTGAGCGTAAGAAGTGATAACTTCACCGATGAAGACGGTGAGGTTAGCAATATGAAGGAAGTGGTGGAGGGAATCTTGCGGCCTCTTGGCCTCCGTATGATCCAGCGTGGCGGCAAAGTGTGGGTCTATGACCTGAACGGTATCTATCAGGGTGCCAGCGTGGAAAAAATCGAATGGCATGATGATGACCAGATGTTGGGTGTCGACAAGGTGGCCAACAATGTCAAGATCTCCTTTTCCCCCTATGCGTCATCAGAGCTGATTAATGGCGAGATAGAATTTGGAGGTGAGTATTCTGTGGAGAATGTAGAGCTTTCGGCGGACCCAGGGGCAAGTTATTACTCATATTACCCAGATTACAGTGACGAACACCGCCAAGGCGGTAACTGGGACAGTAACCTCATCAACTTTACCATATTCCTGAGTAACAGCGGCAAGGGGCTGGCCTATGTAAACAGTAGCGCCAGATGGTTTCATATTCTGCCTGTCGTAAAAGGGCCTTCAGAATGTGATGGTATAGCCTGGGGTTTCTATTCTGGTGGTCACGGTTCGCTGGAGAGCGGTTACCCGAAGAAGGTTCTGAACACAATCGGTAAGATAAGCAGCACAGAGGTAATGAGGACCAATCGCGTATTCCTGCCGAAATTGTCAAGTGACGGAATGAATAAATACCGTGTGAGACTATCCATGGAGCTGCTGATGGACTCCAGGTATAACCCGTTTAAAGATGCCGGTGCCGGCAACGAGGAGGAGAACTATGACAGCGTCAATGTATGGACGGGCTGGGCATTTGTTCCTGTTGCAGTAACCCTGTATGATGATAATGGTACGGCCATTTGCCATTACGTCAACAGCAACATAGCCACGGGTGCTTCTGTGGGTCATCTTGTACATGCAGCAGGCAGTTGGGTGTCAGGCGCCGGAAGTTTCGGTGATGCGTATCTGGAATACTATGACCCGAGTGACCTGAGGGAAAGCGCAGGCATACAGGGGTGGAAGGCTAACAGACATTGCATGGGGCGCCCAGGTGTATCGTCTACCGTTATCTATGATAGTTTCAAGGAGATGGATGATGGTGAATATATGCCATATCCGCCTAATGGCGGCTATCTGGAGGTCAAGGTGTTTGCCGGTGTCAACTGTTATGACTATGGCGAGGGTGGAGATTTCAATACGACACAGCAATGGGACGGCAAGGGTTTGTACGGCAAGATCCGGTGGCTGCTTTACAAGGCGCCAAAGGTAGAGATTGTAAGGAATAACCTGTCCTTTGAATCTGAGGAACTGGATGATATTGAGTACAAAGGTTATATCAACAGGGATGCCAAAGAAGAGATTTCGCTTGATACCATCTGCGGCACTTCTGCTAAGACATCGCCAACTGCAAGAGGAACGTATTACCGATCTTCTGACGGTTTGCAGATAAAGCAGATGACCCGTCAGGGACGTACCAATCTGGTGGAAAAGCTTCTGATTGGTACATTGTACAGTCAGTTTGCCACCCGGCACACGAAACTGTCAGGTACGGCATTCTTGATGAAGGGTGACTTAAAACTATATAGGGACGCCATGCAGAGCGGTAAAAAGTTTCTCATGCTGTCCGACCTCCAAGACGTTGACGCCGGAACAAGCGAAATGACTGTGGTGGAACTGACCCCTGATGAGTATGATGCCATTGAGTATGAAGGAGATTAAAACGACATTAAAACAGCATTAGTATGACTAAGCAATATATATCCGTAGAAAGGACACTGAGCCCCCGTCCCAGGTCGAGGCGCAGACGCGAGACACAGGGTGGCGGGAATACGGTCTCCCTTGGACAGTCAGAATACACTGGATGGTCGAAGGAGTCGGATTACGCCAAGGAGTCGGGTCATGCCAGGGAGTCGGATCATGCCAATGAATCGGATTATGCAGATACTGCGGGACATGCGACATCGGCCGATACGGCCTTGGAGGCGAATCACGCCGCCAGCGCGACAAGTTCGAGCTATGCTACGGAAGCAGGTACGGCCTCGGAAGCGGCACATGCATCGTCAGCCGCTAATCTTGACACGAACTCTACGGACTGGACGAAGATACTGCGCAAGGATGTTGCTGACACGGCAGCAGAGGTGATTACCTTTGCCAAGGGAATCATCTCGACGATGGTGTCGAAGTTTAAGGCTGGCTTGAAAATCGGGGCAAATGACGAGTACGGCATTGACGCTAACGGTGACGCCACTCTGCGAGATATTAACGGTCGAAACACTACGACGGAGAACCTGACGGTGACGAAGGAGGCTCACTTCTTCAAGCTGGTGGTCGACGAGATGATGTCGAACAAGGGCGCTATCATCGTGTCGTCGGCTAACTGCGTGGCCGAGATTGTGACCGAATCGACGGACTACTATGACGTGTACTTCTCAAAGACGGACAAAAACGGTCGTTCGGTAGTAAACCCGTGGATGTTGTACGACCAGGCTCTGTGCCTGACATTTACGGGGCAGGCTGGTGCGTTCAGCGACAACAACGTCAAGAACAGGTACTACTGGCGAGTTATTACGGGCGTTACTGAAGATTCCAACTACCCAGACTATCACCACATTCGGCTGAGCAAGCACGCGGGATACTACGACGGCACGACGGCACCGGCAGCGGGCGACGAGATTGTGCAGCTGGGCTATCGCGGTTCTGCCAGCGGAACCGAATACCGCAAGTCGGCCGTTATACTTTCGGCCTACCCCACGATGGACGCTGGCGTGACACCTCCATCACTCGCCTTCTACAAGGGCATCAACGACTTCAGCCTGAGCACTCACCGCTATACCTATAGCGACGGTCTGAGCAATGAGTTCATCGGCAACTTCCGTGTGCTTGTCAACGGCTCCTATCAGAACCTGGCGACGCTTTTGGTGACGATGGAAGGACTCATCAGCAACGTACAGGCGACGATGCTGGTGGGGAATATGTTCGGCAACCTGACGAGCGGCTGGAAGTACCTGCCTTATGGCGGTGCGTCGCGCTCGACGACACCCTTCAGGGGATGGTTCGATACGTCAAGTGAATACGATGCCATTCTGTCGCCGAACGTGACGCTGACGGCAGGCAAGACCTACTGCCTGAGTTTCTATTCGGAAATCGACGGCTTCTCCGTCAGCCTGTACGCGCAGAACGGGACACTTATTCGTAATCTGTCGTGCAGTGTGGTTGGAGGCGGTGATACCTTTAACAACCAAGAAAGATATTATGTCACATTCCAGGTGCAGACAACTGGCACTTATTACCTGTCGTTCTATGACTCCGAGGGACAGACATATCTCGTCGGTATGCCGCTGATGGAGGCGGGCACGTCGCCTTCGCCGGTCATTATGTATAGCAGCATGATAGCTCAGACGGCAAACCAGATAGACCTCAGTATTCATTCTAAGTTAGGTGAAGCCGGCGTAAATATCAACGGGTCGACGAGAGCGATAAACCTGATAGCGGGGAAGGTGAACTTCCTAACGAGAAGCGGGCAAACGAACCCGAAAATAAGCATCGACCCAGAGACAGGGTGTCTTCATGCTGTGGACGGTGAGTTCGAGGGTCGATTGACAGCCTCCACTTATGGCTACAAGGTTTATTTTGCCAGCTCGAGAACTAGCTTAAGATTTGACGACATACCAGCGGATGCGGACTTCTATGTGTGGAAGAACTCGACGGGGGAGATAACTGTCCCTTATGCCGGCAACAGTCCTGGCAAAAAAATCCGGCTTATCAATCCCGTCAAGCGTTCGCAGACAGGAGACTTGAAACTCTATGCGAGAGACTCTGGTAATGGGAGCGGCGCTGCGTTTGTGCTGCTGGACGCAGATCAGTCGCAAACGTCGGGGGCTGGTTATCCGATAGGCTATGTTTCAAAAATGACTTTGTGGTCGGATCCGGCAATCAGTCAGTGGCGTATTTTGGAAATGGAGCATCATCAATAACTAAACCTAACGGTAAGAGATATATGACAGATCCAGGAATAGACTTGAAGATCAGAGTGACTGCCCGTGCTGCAGGCTTTGACATGAGAGAAGATGATTTCTCAATAGAAATTACGACGGCCTGGGGCCGTGTCGTGAGGTTGCTGAGGAAGGCGGACACGCTGGTAGACGCCGAAGGACGCTTTTATTTCACGCTGGACAACGTGGGGGCAGGTTCGTACTACGCGACTTTTACTGCCAGGCTGCCTGATGCCGATTTTGCCGACGGTCATCAGGAACTAAGGGTGCGTCATCTTCTGACGATAGTGGGCCGGGAATGGAATGGTGTACCGGTCTGTATCCCTGGTGGCTCGCCAGTTCTGTCGGTGAGTTACGAGGCAGTCTGGATGGATGGCAGTTCAGCGGGTGTTCCTCTGCCTTATGAGCCAGGCGAGAGTGAACCTGTGGGGATAGTGCGTATTCGCTACAAAGTCGTGGAAGTGTCTTGTGACGGGTATGTGACAGATTGTCCCCCGGATGGCATCGAGACGGACGTGATATACGTGAACCACACGAATGATGAGCACATCCTAACGATAGCTTCGGACGGTGTTCAGACGCCAACTGGCAGGGACGTGATTCTGATAGTTCCATCCGGGGGATATGCTGAGGCCAATTTTGCCAACATCGGCGGAACCGTATATGTACGTGGCGTTTGAAAAAAATGATATGCTATGAGAAGGAGGGTTCTGCAGAAAGAGACGCTGGAGGTTCGACCTCAGGAGGTGAGATGGATAGCGACGGATATACCGATAGAGTACCTTGTCTATTCGAACACACAGTGGCGGATAGAATAGTAATAAAACCGTTTTTAAACAATCAAAAAACAAAGAACTATGCATGCAAACTGGATTAGCCCGAACGTCAACTCGGGCAGCGGTAACGGAACTGTAAGCGTTTCGGCCGAAAGCAACAACACTGGGCGTAATCCCAGGAGTACTAACTTAACGTTCAAAGCTTCAGGCTGTGCGGACATCGTTCGGACGGTAAACCAGGCGGGTAAGCCAGAGTTTGTGACGATCGAAAGTGCAAAGTCTGTCGGTAAGAATGGTGGTTCGGCGATTACCATCTCGGGTACGTCGAACTCGAAGAAACTGACCTTTGCGCTTGCGAACGGCAATACACTTCAGCTGACACTGCCATCTGCTTATGTCGCCAGTAGTCTTTCGACGAATAACGGTGCCGACATATCTGGTGATCCCGGTGCGACACAAGAATACAACTTCAGCATTACATTTGCAGATCCGGGTGCTAACTCTACCATTGAGGAGCTGACGGCACAGTTGATTGTAACGGCAGATGGCGGTCAGACAGCTACTTGCACCATTACACAGGCTGCTGGAGACGCTACGCTGTCAGTAAGTCCGGCAAGCGTTAGCCTTGCGTGGAACGCTTATACCGAGGGCGATACTGCTGCGTTTACTGTTACTTCGAATACCAACTGGACTGTGGAGTAATGGCAGTAGTGAGAATCCCCTGGATGCAGGGCAGCGGCTACATTACCTTGACCTTTACGGGTCAGGGTAATGGCACCGTTGTCGTGTCGTCGGACGACAACGACCTGGACGATGTACGGACGCAGGTTCTTACGATCAGCGGCGGTGGTCTTTCGAAACAATTCACGGTGACGCAAGATGCGGCTCCGAATTTCCGTCTGGCGGACGGTCAATCTATGCGACTGGCTGACGGCAGTTATTTTAATGTAAAAGTAGAAGATTAATTTGTTATGTATAATTCACAACGTTACGGACAAGAAGTGGATGCAGCTGCCATGCGTGTAGTGCGAGATGCCACTACTGGTGCAAAGACGATTAGTGCAGCAGCTCCATCGACAATATATTCGTTTGGCACGATTAGCAGCCTGACGGTTAGTGCTATTACTGCGCCAGGTACATTCACAGAAACGGTAAACAACGTTCAGACCACATTTTACCTTGATGCTGAGTATGTCTTTGAGTTCACACTTGGGTCTACCGTGGGCACTATGAGCTTCCCATCTGCCGTGGTGTGGCCAGAGAGCGGAGAACCTGAGTGGGAGAGTGGCAAGCACTATGAGATAAGCATCAAGTACTGTGCTGGTGACAGCACTTGCTACGCATTGTGTAACGAATGGTAAGGAAGGAGGCATACTATGAGTAGTGAGAGAAGACGGTCGATGATGGGAGGAAAGAAAGCAGAGGTTGACTACAGCACAAGGTACTTCACGCTGAAGGCTTTGCAGAGCGGTACGTTCAGGCATACCAATTTTGCGGTGCAATATTCTACTGATGGTGGTACGACGTGGAACACGCTAAGTTCTGGTTCGAGCACACCTACTGTTACAGCAGGTACTAAGGTGCTGTTCAAGGGAACAATTACGCCAAGTTCAGCCTATGGTGTCGGTACGTTTACTGGCTCTGGTAACTTTGAGACAGAGGGCAATGTGATGTCTCTGCTATATGGTGACAACTTCGTGGGGCAGGTGGATTTGACGGGGAAAGATTATGCTTTTTATAACCTATTCGGTGGAGCAGGAAGTCTTAAGAGTGCAAAGAATCTTTTACTTCCTGCCACAACGTTAGCACAGTATTGCTACGCAAATATGTTTTATAATTGCACCAAACTGACTTCTGCTCCTGCAGAACTTCCTGCCACAACGTTAGCACTTAGGTGCTACTACAGGATGTTTATGTATTGTACAAGTCTTGCCACAGCTCCAGCACTTCCAGCAACAACATTGGCAGATAGTTGCTACTATTATATGTTTAGTAATTGTCCTCTTACCACAGCCCCTGAACTACCCGCTACAACAATGGCCAACGCTTGTTACGCTTATATGTTTGGTAAGGCCAAATTTACTACTATAGAATTACCTGCTACGACGTTAGCAAATCAATGTTATCAAGGCATGTTTGGAGGCTGTAAAAACCTTACTACTATAGAATTACCTGCTACGACATTGAAAAGTAACTGCTATAGTTATATGTTCGTCGATTGCACGAACCTTAGTTATATTAAGGCAATGTTCACCACAGAACCGTCAGATACATACACAAAAAATTGGGTTAGTAAAGTTGCATCAAGCGGAACATTTGTCAAGAACAGTGCGGCAACGTGGAACGTGACAGGTGCTAATGGTGTACCAAGCGGATGGACTGTTGAGACAGCTGCGGCATAAATAGATTAACGGATTAACGAACAAACAAAATACAAGACATTATGGAAAAGAAATGGATAAAGGACGGTAAGATTTGGGATGAGAAGACATCCATCGTGGTAGGTGGGCAGCGTGTGTGGAATCCTACGGAGGAGCAGTTGCTTGCCGCAGGCTATACGGAGTATATTGCTCCTGTGCCTACGCCCGAACAGCTGCTTGAACAAGCCAAGCAGGACAAGGTGTTTGAGATAGAGCGTTATAACGAAAGTCCTGCCGTGAACAGCTTTACCATCAGTGGTCAGCAGATGTGGCTGACAGTAGAGGAGCGTCAGCAGATTGCCACACAGATAAGTGCCAACGAAGCAGCAGGGCGTGAGGCGATGACACGGTGGTTTGGCGGTCTGCCCTTTGAGTTCCCGCTGGCTACGTGGAAGCAGATGCTTGTGGCACTGGAGGTGTATGCTGATGATGCCATCAACGTTACCGAGAGCCATAAGGCCGCTGTGGCACAGTTGGAAACCATCGAGGAGGTGGAGGCGTATGACATAACAGCTGACTACCCTGCTAAACCTATGTTCTAAGATATAGAGGGATAAAAGGCTCCCCCGACTTTCATTTACTAAGTAGTACCACCCACTTTAATAAACGATACCCTACACAGAGTGCGTCGGGGGAGTTAGGCCCCGGAACACCTGTGTAGGGTTCATTGTTTCTATATGTGGGTGGTACGGGTGCAAAGGTACAAAATATTTTGGATATGAAGGTGATTGAAGCATTAAAATTTAATTCAGGGCTATTAAAAAACCTACAAATCGTCGGCATTAGGCTTGATGACGCGCAATATATTGCCCTATATGATGAATTTGTCAGGATGCAAACCGACGGATCCAAAGTGTCTTATATCGTGGCTATGCTTGCAGAGAAATACAACATCAGTGAGCGTAAGGTTTATAGTCTTATCAAAAAGTTTGGCAGCGACTGCAAATTATTTGCAGTAGAATAGCCCATATTTGCCCCATATCGTGCCAAAAGTTTACTACCTTTGTGGTGTTAAGTAAACTTTAAAACAATGGCACAGAACAAGTATTATCAAATTCTGGTTGACATTCTTGCTAACGGTAAGATGCAGCACAACAAGAAGGGGAGTATAAAGTACCTTCTAAACGAGCGATTGAGCCTAACGCCAGCTGATCTGCTCGACATCTTTGAGAGTCACGGCATAGCCCGTAAGAAACTGAAAAGTGAACTTCAACTGTTTATGCAGGGGGAGAGAAACGTGGAACGATACAGAGACGTCGGCATTAACTGGTGGGATTATTGCGGGCCAATCCTGGTTAACAGTTATCCGACGTATTATGAACGGTTGCCGCGGCTCATCGAGAAAATCAATCGCGAGAAACGCAGCAGCAAAAACTACGTACTCTTTCTTGGCGAAACAGGAGCGGAAAGCAACCAAGCACCATGTTTGAGCCTGGTACAATTCCAGATTGACGATGACGAACTGGTTTTGTCGGCATACCAAAGAAGCAGCGACGCAAATCTGGGATTGCCTGCTGACATCTATCATTTATATTTGATGGCTCGACAAATAGATCTGCCATTAAAATCCATAACGCTCAACCTCGGAAACGTTCACATTTACGAGAATAACATTGAGCGAACACAACAGCTGCTTAACGGTGAAGACGTTAAGTTCGAGCTAAACGTGTAAATTACTGGGTACAAAATTACAAAATATACACGAAAAAACGCCTCAAAATAAGTTAATATTTCGAGGCGTTTTAATTAATATTTAAGCGATGTTCAAATGAGAGACTAAGCGGACTTTTCGTTTTGCGGAAAAATACTTTTCGTTTGAAAACCTGCAAACATTTCGTTTTGCGGATTATATAAGGGCGGGATGGGCGGGATGGGTGGGATGTTTTCTGCATTTACTACCCATAGCGCGCGTACGCGCGTTAATCAGATGACTCACCCGTGAGATTTCTATGGCATTGAGCCATCCACGGACATTTCGCCCTGCGTCGAAATATAAAATGATTTAAATCTATCAGCTAAATAGCGGGATTGAACATGCCGGTGGTGAGTTCACAGTACTGGAACATGGTGTATGGCCAGACTCCAGGGAAGGTTAAGCAGGACGAAGATGCGGCGGCTCAACGCTCGCTGCTGCGTCCCTTGAAGGTATAGCCTATTCCTTCGACGGCGGCACGGACGGCCTCTTCGGTGGCACTGCCCTTGACGGTGAGCGTGTTGGCCGAGGCACTGGCCTTGGCTTTCTCGACGCCGGCGACCTCCTCGACGGCACGGACGACGGCTGCCTCGCAATGGCTGCAGTGCATATCCTCAACACGGTAGACGGTAACGTCAGGATCTAAAGGCTTTTTGTCTGTAAACTTGCTAAATAGTTTCATCATAAGAGCAAATATTATTAATAATGTTAATACTGTGGCGCAAACGAGTTTGAACGGACTGGGCAGAGCGGACGTGCTCATGCAGCAGTCCCCGTGGGGAGCGACGAGCGAGGAGTGAAGAGCGAAGAGTGAGGAACCGGCGGCATTGAGCAACAGTCCGAAGAGGACGGCGAAGCCTACGATGGTCATCAGGTAAACCGACGTGAAGCGGCGCCCCATGGCCTTATTCACCACGAGGATGGAGGCCAGGTTGACGGCGGGGCCGGCCATCAGCATCACCAGTGCCGCACCGGGCGACAGTCCCTTCATCATCAGGGCTGCTGCCACGGGGATGCTACCCGTAGAACAGATATACATCGGAACGGCGATGACGAGTATGACCAACATCTGCAACAGGGGCTGACTGCCGAACTGCAGGAAGAACTCGTCGGGCACGGCGACCTGAATCAAAGCGGCGACGACCAGTCCGACGAGCAGTCGCAGACCAATGTCGCGGAGCATGTCATAGTAGGCATACTTCAGCACGCGCCACAGCCTGTTGCCCCGCTCCACCTGACAGGAGGCTGCGGACTCGTCCTTGGCGTCGCCCTCGCCAACCAGCCGGTTTACGAGCAGTCCGCCGCAGATGCCCGTGACGAGTGCCGCCACAGGACGGATGACGGCGAAGCCCAGTCCCATCAGCGAGAACGTGGCCAGGATGGAGTCGATGCCCGTCTGCGGTGTGGCGATGAGAAACGAGGCGATGGCTCCCTTCGAAGCCTTCTCGTTACGCAGTCCGATGGCCGTAGGAATGACGCCACACGAGCACAGCGGCAGGGGCACGCCGAGCAGTGCCGCCCAAACGACGGACAACTTGTTGCTACGCGAGAGATAATTGGCATAGAACCTCTGCGGCACAAAGACGTGCAGCACGCCCGCGATGAGGAATCCCAGCAGCAGGTAGGGAGCCATCTCGCAGACAACGTTCAGTAAGGATGTAGAGAAACCTTGTATATCCATTTTACTGTGCAAAGGTACAAAAAAATACGAATTGCCACATTGTTTTATGGCGAAATCTTCTTAGTTCTCATAAATAATTGCTATATTTGCGCCCAAAAGAGTGCTTGTGGCTTATGAGAATACTTATTGTTGATGACGAACAGGATATTTGCGAGATACTGCAATACAACCTGGAGACGGAGGGGTATGAGGTGGTGACGGCGAACTCGGCAGAAGAGGCGCTTGAGCTGCCGCTGCATGAGTTTTCGCTGATTCTGCTGGACGTCATGATGGGCGAGATGTCGGGCTTCCAGATGGCCCGGCGACTGAAGGACAGTCCGGCAACGACACAGATTCCCATCATCTTCATCACGGCTCTCGACGGCGAGGACCATCTGGTGAAGGGACTGAACATCGGTGCCGACGACTACATAGCCAAACCGCTGAGCATGAAGGAGGTGAAGGCCAGAGTCAGGGCGGTGCTCAGACGGACGGCACAGGCCCCGTCGCAACAGGGAGGGACGTCCACAGCTGCTTCCGACAACAGAATAGGCTATGAAGGCATCGTGCTCGACCTGAACACGAAGACCGTCACGCTGGACGGCGAGGAGCTGATATGCACTAAACTGGAGTTCGAGCTACTGTCGTTCTTCCTCCGGCATCCCGGCACGGTGTATTCGCGCGAGACGCTGCTGAAATACTGCTGGCCGCAGAACGTGCTGGTGCTCGACCGGACGGTCGACGTAAGCATCACCCGACTGCGCAAGAAGATAGGCCGCTACGGCAAACAAATTAAGACGCGTGTGGGCTATGGCTACTATTTTGAGAAGTAAGACGTTTCAGCGCAACCTGCTGCTCAGCATCGGCGGCGTGTTCCTGCTCTTTGCCGTCTGCTTCAGCGTCTATCAGTACCAGCGCGAGAAGGAGTACAAGATTGACATCCTGCACTCGCGACTGCAGATGTACAACTACGAGATGGTACAGACACTGGGCGAGGACAGCCTGACCGACGACCGGCTGTTCCGCGACTATGTGGCACGCCACAGCATGGAGGGGCTTCGCGTCTCGATAATCGACAGGAACGGGCGCGTTGTTCTCGACAGCTACGAGCCACAAGCCGACTCGCTGGGCAACCACCTGCAGCGAACGGAAATCCAACAGGCTCTGCGCAACGGCAACGGCTACGACATCAAGCGTCTGTCGCAGTCGACCCACGAGACTTACTTCTATTCCGCTACACGCTTCGGCAATGTCGTCGTGCGTGCTGCTGTACCCTACTCTGCTGAGCTGACACGCTCGCTGCAGGCCGACAACACCTACATCTACTTTGCCGCCGTACTGACCCTGCTCCTGGGCGTGGTGCTCTACTACGTCACCCATCGCATCAGCCGCCATATCGGCTATCTGCGCGAGTTTGCCGTCAAGGCCGAAGAGGCCGAGGCCCTCGACCACGAACTGGAGCGGCGCCTGCCCGACGACGAGCTGGGCGACATCAGCCACACCATCATCATGCTCTACTGGAAACTGCGACACTCGGAGGAAGAGAAGGTGCGCATCAAGCGACAGCTCACGCAGAATGCCGCCCACGAACTGAAGACACCCGCCGCCAGCATCCACGGCTACCTGGAGAGCATCCTCGACAACCCCGATATGCCGGAGGACAAGAAGAAGCACTTCCTGGAGCGCTGCTACGCCCAGAGCGAGCGCATGAGCAAACTGCTACAGGACATGAGCGCCCTGACCAAGCTCGACGAGATGGACGACCGCCACACGCGTGAGGACTACCATCAGGTGAACGTCCTGCAGGTCATTCAGAGCGCCCTCGACGACACCGCCCTGCAGCTCCACGACAAGGGCATCACCCCGTCGCTTCAGGTGCCCCGCCGCGTAGAAGTGCTCGGCAATGCCAGCCTGCTCTACAGCATCTTCCGCAACCTCATCGACAATGCCATTGCCTACGCCACGGGAGCCTCGCGCCTCAACATCGACTGCAAGGAGACGGAACATGAAGGCCGCCATTTCTACGACTTCCTGGTCAGCGACAACGGCCCGGGCGTAGAGCCGCAGCACCTCGACCGTCTCTTCGAGCGCTTCTACCGCATCGACAAGGGCCGCAGTCGCAAACTGGGCGGCACAGGGCTCGGCCTCGCCATCGTGAAAAATGCTGTCGCCGCCCACGGGGGGACAGCCACAGCACAACTCACGCCCGGCGGCGGGCTCACCATCCACTTCACCCTCGCACGGTTCTAAAGGAGCCTGTGTAACAGGCCGTCTTCTTTGTTACAATGCTGTTACAAACGGCGTTGTAACCTATCCTTCATACAATTGAAATGCTTTTGTAACATGCTCCGTTTATCTTTGCAATGTCAATCACTAACGGTTGGCAAAATACAATATGGAGAAAGAAAAAGCAAAAAGAATTCAGAGAATCATCGGTTGGATGAGATACGTCATCCTGGTGCTGTTACTCGCAGTGGCCTTCGCGGCGCTCTGTTAACCCTGTCCGTTCCTCGGCCGGTCTTCATAGTCGTTGTTCAGACCCTTGCCGGCCTGCACCACGTTCATCACGTAGTCGCCGAGCTTCTCGCACTCTGAGATGAAGTCGACGTAGAAGACGCCGAGCTGATAGCCGTAGAGACCAGAGTTGACATCGTGGAGGTTCTGGTTCTTCAGCTGTGTGCGGTAGTTGTTGATTTCATGTTCGATGTTGTACGAGGTGGTCGGTCGGGCAACGGGCGTGGCGATGCGCTTCTGCATCTCGGTGAGTGCGCCGTCAACGAGTCCGAGCATCGTCTGCATATGCTGCGTCTGCTCCGGGGTGAAGGCGTCGTTGCAGTTCAGGCGGTGGCGGTTCAGCGTGCGGCCGAGGTTGTACACCGAGTCGCCGATGCTCTCCAGTTCCGAAATCTGGCGCAGCATCTTCTGAATCTGCGTCTTCGAGGCGTCCGACAGGCGTCCCTCGCTCACCTTGTTCAGGTAGGCGGCAATCTCCATCTCCATCGAGTCGGTAATGTTCTCGTACTTCTCAATACGCGAGAAAATCTTGTTGAAGGCCACCTCGTCGTCCGTCTGCATCAGGTCGGTGACGAAGCCGAACATTCTGTGGCAGCGGTCGGCAAAGTTCTGTATCTCCTTCTGTGCCTCGATGATGCTCAGTTCGGCTGTAGAGAGCAGACCGCCGGAGATAAACTTCAGGCGGTGGTCCTCGTCCTGTTCCTTCATCGGCAGCACGCGGCACACGAGCATCTCAATCTGACGGACGAAGCCGATGAGCAGCAGCGTGTTGATGATGTTGAAGGCGGTGTGGAAGGCCGACAGTTTGAAGAGGTCGTTGCCGCCGCCCATCACGTTGTCGACGAACCAGCTGACGGCGTTGCAGGCCGGGTAGAACACGATGAGGAAGGCCACGACGCCGAAGACGTTGAAGAACATGTGGGCCAGGGCGGCACGGCGTGCCTGCGTGTTGGCCGTTAGCGAGGCCATGAAGGCGGTGATGGTCGTGCCGATGTTCTGTCCCATGGCCAGTGCCGCTGCCTGTTCGAAGCCGAAGCCGGGGATGTTCATGCCGAAGAGCATCAGCGTGATGGCCATCGTGGCTGCCGACGCCTGCACAATCATCGTCACCAGTGCGCCCACGATGACGAACAGCAGGATGGTGAAGAACGAGTCCTGCGACACGTGGGCCAGCATCCCCGCCACCATGTCACCAATGTTCATCGCTGTGGCAGCCTCCTGCAGGAACGAGAGTCCCATAAACAGGAACGAGAAGCCGAAGACGAACTCGCCGATGCTCTTACGATTGCCCTTGCCACTGAAGATGAGCGGCATGCCGATGGCGAGCAGGGGTATGGCAAAGGCTGCGATATTCACCTTGAAACCTACGGCTGAGATAATCCACGCCGTCACCGTCGTACCGATGTTGGCACCCATGATGACGCCGATAGACTGTGCCAGCGTCATCAGTCCGGCATTCACAAAACTCACCACCATCACCGTCGTGGCACTCGACGACTGGATGAGCGCCGTGATGAGCACGCCCGTCAGCACGCCCATCACACGGTTCTTGGTCATCGCCGCCAGAATACTGCGCAGACGGTCGCCCGCAAACTTCTCCAAGCCCTCCGACATCGTCTTCATACCGAAGAGGAACAATGCCAGGGAGCCTACGAGAGAAAAGATGTTGATAATCAATTCCATTTCCTTATCGTTATATTAACGCGGCAAAGGTAATGGAATCTTGTTACGCGAGCGTTACACCGATGTTACAATCCTGTTACAAAAAGCGGGCAAGACACGCCTTGCCACAGAGGTACAACAGACGGTTCTTCTGTTATTTCCATGAATTATCCAAATATCTTCTGAAGATTTACTTTCGAAGAGCATCATTCCTTCACTTTTTACAATTTAACCGCAGAAATCTTTGGACTTTCGAATTTTTTGCTTATTTTTGCAGCGGGTTACAATAATTGCAATACCAGGCATAGGATTATGAAACGAGATGAGATAGTAAACCAAATCAGGGAACAGGCCCGGGCTTTTCTACCCGAAGCCCAAACCATCCTCTATGGCTCGGAGGCTTGTCACCACCGTCCTCTTTTTCTTCATTGAAATTATGCTATTTCACAGGAGCAATGAAGGAATACAGCCTGTTACCATCAACGTGAATAATCCCTATTTCTCTTGCATATTTACTATATCGGCTTTTTGGGGGGTAGACTTGCAAACAAAAAGCCAACGACATGCAAACGAAATGCAAAGTAAAACGTTTCGCCGATTGGCGGAATTTTAGTACTTTTGCGCCACAAAAATGAGAATCACAATGAAACATTTTCTACTAATCCTGATGACGGGTATGATGGCTGCCTGTAGCGAGACAACGAACGTCAAACAGACGTACGTCATGCATGGTGCATGGACGCTGAGACATATCGAATATCCAACAGGAACTGAGCTCAACTATCCGACAGAAAGCGGCGAGACGTTTTGCCGCATCTACGACGGTGACAGCATATTCTATGAATGCCAGCTGGCAACAACCGCTACGGGGATGATTATCCTGCCCCACAAGGCGATGGATGTGACGCTAATAGACAAAGGTGGCGGCGAGAGGATCTATTTAGAGGGTGACAATCCGCAACCGCTCACTATCGTCAACGATTCGACGGCAGTCATCCAGCACAACGGCGCTCTGTCAACATGGTTGAAAGACAACTACATATACAGCGAATGGGGCGACGAGATACGCGATATCGTCATCAAGGATGGTAACGATGACACCGAGCCTCACTACTATGTACTATCGACCAAGGAACGACAACAGGCAAGCACCATCCACTGGCTCGTCTATGCCATCGGCCTCATCCTGCTAATCGCCATACAGTACGTCGTGGCCAACCAACGAAGCAAGCGACACCTACAATTACAACTGCGGCTGATTCAGGAGGAACACACGGAAAGAGCACAGGCTGTACGTCAGGCCATAACAGCTGAAGAGGATCGGTATTTTTCCTCCGACGAACATACGGCTCTACAGCGACGTATAGCCTCTGGTCTGCGACTGAAAGAGGAAGACTGGGCCGCAATAGAGCAGCAGCTGAAAGCCGTCTATCCTGGTTTCACCAGTCAACTGCATGGTCTCTACCCGATGTCGGAGTTGGAATACGAGACGTGCCTGCTCATCAAACTGCGCATCGCGCCGAAGGACATCGCCACCGTACTAGCCCGCGACGTGAGTACTATCAGTACCGTACGCAGCCGCCTATACAAAAAGGTATTCGGACGTAAAGGGAGCACTAAGGAGTGGGACGACTTCGTCCTTTCTATTGGCGCATAACAGTCATAATAATTAAAAACTTAAAGCTTATGAAAAAGGTGTTATTAGTGATGGCAATGGCACTCGTGAGTGCCTTGCAAGTGAACGCTCAGACGAAAATTGACGACAAGGAACTCATTGGCGTCTGGATAATGGAGTCCATGCAGTATGAGGGTGAGAAGAAAACCATTTGCGGCAAGGAGAGCGGCTACACTCAGTTCAAATACTATGGTGCCGACGGTGAGTATGCCTGCGCCCAGATTGTTCTCACCAAGGAAGGCAAGGTAGTAGTGATGCCCCATGAGTATGGTACCTATACCTTCAAGGATGGTTGGTACAGCGAGATGGGCCGTGCTGCCATAAAGGATGCTATCGTCTGGGTTGACAAGACAACAACAAAGGGCACATGGAAGAACCGCCACGACATCTGGAAGAAAAGAAACGTGCCTGACAAGGTGGTGAAACACATTCTGGCCTGTTGCAAGGCAAAGAACACGCCTGATGACATCCAGCAGGCCATCAAGCAGAACATGTTCAAATAAAGTAGTATAACAACGAATTTTTCCCTTGGGACTAGCACGGACCGCAGCGATGCGTTCCGTGCTTTCGTTCAAGCTATGCCACAATGTCAGCACAAAGCGACAGAATGACAGACAAAAGCGCATTGGCACGTAACTTGCATTATCCTTAGTGAACGCCGAGGCTAAGGCTAAGGCGCAGAGAAAAGAAAACAAAAGTTTAACCCTTTAAAACAATAGAATTAGGAGGTAATGATTATGCTACCAGTAATGTTTAAGAACAGTTGGTTTCCTACAGTATTTGACGAGTTTCTGAACAGCGACGTCACGCCGAGCACCTGCACAACGACAGCTCCGGCCGTTAATGTAAAGGAGGACGAGAAGGCTTATACGATGGAGGTAGCCGCTCCCGGCATCAAGAAAGAGTACTGCCGCGTGAGCCTCAACGAAGACGGCAACCTGTCGATAGCCATCGAGAACAAGATGGAGCACAAGGAGGAGGACAAGAAGCAGCACTACCTGCGCCGCGAGTTCTCGTACACGAACTACCAGCAGAGCTACTCGCTGCCCGAGGACGTTGTGAAGGACAAGATTTCGGCTCGCGTCGAGAACGGCATCCTGACCGTCACACTGCCGAAGCAGGAGAAGGAGGCCAAGGTCTCGAAGAGCATCGAGATTTCGTAACCCGAAAGCCTGTCAAGGCACTGAAAACAGAAGAAACGTCACAACAAAACAAAAAAATTTGGCAATCTCCTTGGAGGTTGCCATTTTTTTTCTTATATTTGCAGCATATTTAATAACATAATGTCATCTAACTAACAAATCCTTTAAAACCACTACACTATGGAAGTAGAGAACATCATGCAAGCATTGGAGCGCAAACATCCGGGCGAGCTGGAATACCTGCAAGCCGTGCGCGAAGTCTTGGAAAGCATCAAGGACGTCTATAACCAGCATCCTGAGTTCGAGAAAGCGAAAATCGTTGAGCGTATCGTTGAGCCGGAACGCATCATCACGTTCCGCGTGCCCTGGGTCGACGACAAGGGCGAGGTACAAGTGAACCTCGGATACCGTGTGCAGTTCAACTCGGCCATCGGCCCGTACAAGGGCGGCCTGCGTTTCCACGCCTCCGTCAACCTCTCGATACTAAAGTTCCTCGGCTTCGAGCAGACCTTCAAGAACGCGTTGACCACACTGCCTATGGGCGGCGGCAAGGGCGGTTCGGACTTCTCTATCCGCGGCAAGAGCGACGGCGAGGTGATGCGCTTCTGCCAGGCGTTCATGACCGAGCTGTACCGCCACATCGGTCCTGACGAGGACGTGCCCGCCGGCGACATCGGCGTCGGTGCCCGCGAGATAGGCTACCTCTACGGCCAATACAAGAAACTGACGCACCAGTTCCAGGGCGTGCTCACCGGCAAGGGCCGTGAGTGGGGCGGCAGCATCCTGCGCCCCGAGGCCACGGGCTATGGTGCCCTGTACTTCGTCAACCAGATGCTGACGGAGCACGGCCTCGACATCAAGGGCAAGACGGTGGCCGTCTCCGGCTTCGGCAACGTGGCCTGGGGTGCCGCCAAGAAAGCTACCGAACTGGGCGCCAAGGTCATCACCATCAGCGGTCCCGACGGCTATATCTACGACCCGGCAGGACTCGACGCCGAGAAGATTGACTACCTGCTGGAACTGCGCGCCTCGGGCAACGACATCTGCCAGCCCTACGCCGAGGAGTTCGACGGTGCCACCTTCTACGCCGGCAAAAAGCCGTGGGAGCAGAAGGCCGACATCTACCTGCCCTGTGCCACCCAGAACGAGCTGAACGGCGACGATGCCGACAAGATACTGGCTCACAAGCCGCTCTGCGTAGCCGAAGTGTCGAACATGGGCTGTACGGCAGAGGCTGCCGAGAAGTTCATTGCCGCCCACCAGCTCTTTGCTCCGGGCAAGGCCGTCAATGCCGGCGGTGTGGCAACGTCGGGCTTGGAGATGTCGCAGAACTCCATGCGTCTGTCGTGGACGGCTGAGGAGGTCGACCAGCGTCTGCACCAGATTATGGCCGGCATCCACGAGCAGTGCGTCAAGTACGGCAAGGAGACCGACGGCTACATCAACTACGTCAAAGGTGCCAACGTGGCAGGTTTCATGAAGGTGGCCAAGGCCATGATGGCTCAAGGAATCGTGTAGAAATGAGAAATGAGGAATGAGAAATGAGAAATTGGAAATTGGAAATGAAGAATGAGATAATGACATATCGACGCTCTGCGGGGATGAGAAGATTTCTCATTTCAACATTTACACTTCTCATTACTCATTGCTCATTCCTCATTTGCAATACTGAAGCGCAAACCGTCCAGCGCGGAAAAGCCTCTTACTATTCTAAGCGGTGGACGGGACGCAGGACCGCCAATGGCGAGCGGCTGCATCATGACTCGATGACCTGCGCCCACCGCACCTACCCCTTTGGCACGCTACTGCGTGTCACCAATCTGAGGAACGGTCTTCAGGTGGTGGTTCGTGTCAACGACCGCGGCCCCTTCGGACGCGGTCGTATCGTCGACCTGTCATGGGGAGCCGCCAA
>JAEEGG010006777.1_pt1 | contig 26740 bp, 30 predicted proteins | sample 9134161 | NCBI WGS metagenome assembly JAEEGG01 (sample SAMN16246543, study PRJNA631951) | gut metagenome | biome: gut microbiome; feature: rumen; material: CR-attached | host: Bos | place: Iran: Karaj | collected 2018-10 | reverse complement strand
GCGTGACCATCGAGTACCTCCGCTCGGCGAAGGACCTGCAGATCAAGCTCGCGCAGGGCGCGAAGCCGGGCGAGGGCGGACAGCTCCCCGCACACAAGGTCAACGAGTTCGTCGCGCGCCTGCGCCACGCGAAGCCGGGCACGACGCTCATCTCCCCGCCGCCGCACCACGACATCTACTCGATCGAGGACCTCGCGCAGCTCATCTACGACCTCAAGTGCGCGAACCCTGAGGCGCGCGTCTCTGTGAAGCTTGTTTCCGAGGCGGGCGTGGGGACGATTGCCGCGGGCGTCGCGAAGGCGCATGCGGACGTTGTCGTGATCTCCGGCTTCGACGGCGGAACGGGCGCCGCGCCCCTCACGTCGATGAAGCACGCCGGGCTCCCCTGGGAAGTCGGCCTTGCCGAGGCGCACCAGACGCTCGTCAAGAACAACCTGCGCGACCGCGTGAAGCTCCAGGTCGACGGACAGCTCCGCACCGGACGCGACATCGTCATCGCCGCGATGCTCGGCGCGGACGAGTTCGCGTTCGGCACCTCGATGCTCGTCGCGCTCGGGTGCGTTCAGTGCCGCAACTGCAACCTCAACTGCTGCCCTGTCGGAATCGCGACGCAGAAGGAGGAGCTTCGCTGCAAATTCGCAGGAAAGCCAGAACATCTGCAGTCCTACTTCCGCTTCCTCGCCGAGGAGGTGCGCGAGCATCTCGCCGCGCTGGGACTGAAGTCGCTCGCCGAGGCGCGCGGACGCGCCGATCTCCTGAAGGCGAAGGACGGCTCGAAGTTCGACTTCGGGGAGGTGCTGGCAGAATTTTCAACGCAGAGGCGCAAAGACGCTGAGTGCGCAGAGAGGGAAGGGGATGACCATTCTCTGCGACTCTGCGACTCTGCGTTAAAGACTAACTACGACTTCCGCGAGCTGATACCGGCGGTCGAGAAGGGCGAGTCGCGCCTCGAGCGCGCGATCTCCAACTGCGACCGTTCTGTCGGTGCGGCGCTCTCGGGCTGGCTTGTTGCAAACCGTCCAACCACCCAACTACCTAACCACCTAACCGTAGCCTTCACCGGCGTCGCGGGCCAGTCGTTCGGCGCGTTTCTCGCGAAGGGCGTCACGTTCAACCTCATCGGCGAAGCGAACGACTACATCGGCAAGTCGCTCTCGGGCGGCGTCATCACCATAAGGCCACCGGAGGGCGCGGAGTTCCCGCCGGAGGGCAACGCCATCGCGGGCAACGTGATCGCCTACGGCGCGACGTCGGGCGAGATATTCATCAACGGACAGGCGGGCGAGCGATTCGGAATAAGGAACTCTGGCGCGACGCTCGTCGTGGAGGGGATCGGAGACCACGGCTGCGAGTACATGACTGGAGGCGTGGCAGTCGTGCTCGGGCCGGTCGGCGTCAACTTCGCGGCCGGCATGACCGGCGGCGTCGCGTATGTCTACGACGAGAGCGGCGACCTCGATCTCAACTGCAACCTCGATTCCGTAGATCTCTTCCCCGTCGCGGAGGGTTCGGAGGACGAGGCGCAGCTCCTCGCGCTCCTGCGCAGGCACGTCGAGCTCACCTCATCGCCCAAGGCGTCGCGCATGCTCGCGTCGTGGAACCTGGTCCGCTCCAGATTCGCCAAAGTCGCGCCGATATGCCGTTAACGCCGCGCTCGGTAGAGCGCGCGCGAAAAATGGTATAATACGCGTATGACGAATCCAGAGAAGTTGACGACAGAATACCTTGAAATCGTCGAGCGGACGCTTGACGAGGTCCTGCCGAAGCCGGGGGGGCGTCCGGCGGTGCTGAGCGAGGCTATGCGCTACGCCGTCGGAACCGGCGGCAAGCGCATACGTCCGCTCATATGTCTTGCGTCCGCGGTGGCGGTGGGGGGCATTGCGGAGGACGCTCGCCTTCCTGCGGCCGCGATCGAGCTGCTGCACAACTACACGCTCATCCACGACGACCTTCCGGCGATGGACAACGACGTCGAGCGGCGCGGCAAGCCGACGGTCTGGAAGAAGTTCGGCGAGGCGAACGCGATTCTCGCGGGCGACGCGCTGCAGGCGCTCGCGTTCCGCGCCGCGGCGGATGCGCCGCGCAACGCCGCGCAGATCGTCTACGCCCTCGGCTCGGCGGGAGTCGGCGTGGTGCAGGGGCAGGTGGAGGACCTGGTGCGTGAGTGCGGGACGGACGAAGCCTCTGGCGGTCCCGCGCCACTGCCCGTCGAAGCCGTCGACTTCGTTTACACCCACAAGACAGCCGACCTCTTCGTGGCGGCCGCGACGATGGGCGGCTACGCAGGCGGGGGGAGCGAAGTGGACATCGCCGCGCTGCGGGAGTTCGCGCTCAACCTCGGGCTCGCGTTCCAGTACGAGGACGATCTTCTGGACGGCGACTCGCCGTATCCGAGGGAGAAGACGGAGATGCTTGTGCGGAAGACTACCGAAGCGGCCGTGGCCGCGCTCGCGAAGCTGCCGGGCGACGCGACGTTCCTCGCGGCGCTTGCGGAAAAACTAGTGGGGAGAAAGGTCTGACGATGAGGAGGTTCTGTCTTTTCGTGTCTTCCGGATTCGGACTCGGGCTTGTCGCGCCGTTTGCACCTGGCACTTTCGGGTCGATTCCCGGCGTGATCCTCGCGTACGGCGCGGCGGCGCTTGCGGTTCCGTTGCAAATCCTCTCCGCGCTTGGCTTTGCGTTCCTGGCCGTTCCGTTCTGCGACATCGCCGAGCGCGAGCTCGGGATAAAGGACGACGGCAGGATAACCGCGGACGAGTGGATGCTGTATCCGATATCGTTCATAGGCATCCCGCTTCTGGAGCTTCCGTGGTGGTCGATGATCGTGTTCTTCTGCGTCGTGCGCGCGGTGGACATAATAAAGCCGTGGCCGTGCAGGGGGCTTCAGTCGATCCCGGGCGGACTCGGCATCGTGATCGACGACTTCGTCGCAAACATCTACTCGCTCGGAATCAACTGGGCGATCTACTGGTACTTCTTCCATGTCTGACCACATCATCCGCGTTACAGATCCCTGCAAACCGCTCGAGTTCGACCTGTCGCGTCCGCTCGAGATCGAGGTCGGCTGCGGCAAGGGCAAGTTCCTCACCGCGCGCGCGGCGGAGAACCCCGACTGCGACTTCCTCGGCATCGAGCGCATGCTCGAGCGCGTGAGGCTGTTCGACGGCAAGTGCCGCCGCGGTAACATCGAGAACGCGAAGGTGCTCCGCCTCGAGGCGCTGTACACGTTCCACTACCTCCTCCCCGCGCACCATGCGCGCACGGTGTACGTGTTCTTCCCCGACCCATGGCCCAAGAAGAAGCACCACTCGCACCGCCTGTTCGGTCCGCTCTTCCGCACTGCGCTCTGGAAGCGGCTCGAGGTCGGGGGGAAGCTCGAGTTCGCGACGGACCACAAGGAGTACTTCGACGAGGTGTGCGAAGGATTCGCCGGCGACGCGCGGTACGAGCGCGTAGAACCGATGCCGCGTCCGAAGGAGGTCTGGACCGAGTTCGAGACGATGTTCCGCGAGCAGGGGCTGCCGATCTACTCCGCGGCGTGGAAGTCGCTTCCGGGCGAAGACCTGCCGCTCGAGCCGCTGACGATTCCGCCGGAGGCGGAGCCGCGCGAGGGGATTGTGCGCCGCGTTTCGTCGGAATATGGTAAAATATAGGGGTTGAAACTAGACACAAGGAGAGGCTTTATGAAGAAGATGCTCGGATTGCTCGTCAGCCTTACGCTGATCAGCGGCGCATGCGCCGCGGTGCTTGCCTACGTTAACTCCATAACGAAGGATCCGATCGCCGCGACGGCCGAGAAGGCGCGCGAGGCGGCGAAGGCGGCGGTGCTGTGCGGCGAGGAGGGCTACGCGGTCGAGGGCCGTTCGGGCGAGGGCTACGGCGGGGACATCGTGCTCATGGTCGGCTTCAAGAAGGACAAGAAGACCGTCATCTCCTACAAGGTGCTCCAGGCGTCCGAGACTCCCGGACTCGGCATGAAACTCAAGACGCCCGAGTTCGCGGGGCAGTTCTCCGGCAAGGACGGCAGTGCGCTCAAGGTGAAGAAGGACGGTGGCGACATAGAGGCGATCACGTCCGCGACGATAACCTCGCGCGCGGTGTGCAAGGCCATAGCGGACGCGCAGAGCAAGCTGTAGGCCGTACCTGATGGCGAAGAAGTCGAGCATAGCGACGAATCTCGAATATGCCGCGCTTCGCTGCGCGTGCGCGCTCGTGAACGCGGTTCCGTATCCCGCAGCGATGTGGCTTGCCGACGCGCTGGCCTTCTTCGCGGTGAGGTGCCTCGGCTTCAAGCGCGCGCGGACGATGGGGCGGATACGCTCCGTGTTCCCTGGGAAGCCCCCCGCCGAGTGCCGCGCCATAGCGGTGCGCTCGCTTGCGAACGTCCTGAAGACGGCGGTGGAGATGATCCGCGCGCCTAGGCTGACGAGCGCGTGGATGGACCGTCACGTCGTTGACGGCAGGCTCTACAAGGACAAGCTGCAGGAGTTCGTTGACGAGGGGAAGGGCGTCGTCATAATGGTCCCGCATTCCGGAAACTGGTACATGGCTGCGTGGGCGATGGCGGCATACGGGCTGCCGCTATTCGCGATTGCGGCGAGGCAGCGCAATCCGAAGATCGACGCGTGGATGAAGCGACAGTACGGAAGCGTGGAGGTGCTGGAGCGCGGCAGCGCGAGGACTCTCGTCGAGATCAAGGAGAAGCTCCGCGCGGGAAGGGCCTTCGCGATTCTTCCCGATCTTCGCGTTCCGCATCCAGACGTCGAAGTCGACTTCCTCGGCGGGAAGGCGAACGTCAGCCACGCGGGCGCGATGTTCGCGGTGAGGTGCGGCAGCCCGATCATCGTCGCCATGATGCGGCGCGAGGGCGGAAGGCACGTCTTCGACCATATCGGGACGCTCAGGCCCGATCCGGCGGCGACGGACAGAAAGGCCGAGGCCGCGCGCCTCACGCGGGAGGCAATGTCGATGATCGACGGCAGGCTCAAGGAGCATCCCGAGGACTGGTACTGGTACAACAAGCGCTGGATACTCCAGCCGGTGGAAAAATGAAGAAGAGGCGCAGACTTCCGTTCGACATCCTGTTCGAAGACGACGACGTGATCGTGATAGACAAGCCCGAGGGGCTTCTCACGACGCACACCAAGCTCGCCGGACGCGCCGCGCGCGAAGGCCAGCTTACGGCCGAGAACGTCCTCAACGACTACGTGCGCAAGGGTCAGGCGAAGTCAAGGAAGCGCGTCTGGCTCGTCCATCGCCTCGACCGCGACACGAGCGGAGTCATGATGTTCGCGAAGTCGGAGGAGGTCGCGGAGAAGTTCCGCGCCGACTGGTCGAGCCTTACGGAGAAGACGTACCTCGCGCGGGTGCAGGGAATCATCGCAGAAGAGAGTGGAGTCTTCGAGAGCTATCTGCGCGAAGATGCGGACGGATTCCGGGTGAGGTCCGTCCCGGCGCCACAGGCGGGCAAGTCGCTGTCCGACGGACGCGAGGCGCGCTTCGCCCGCACGGAGTGGCGCAGGCTCTCGACTAAGGGCGGCACGACGCTTGTGGAGGTGAAGCTGAAGACCGGGCGCAAGAACCAGATCAGGGTGCATTTTTCCGAGGCGGGGCATCCGGTCGTGGGAGACGTGAAGTACGGCGGCAGGAGGGCGGACAGGCTGCATCTGCATGCGAGGAAGCTGCGCTTTGTCCATCCGCGCACGGGCGAATGGCTCGAGTTCACCGCCGGACCGCAGGACTGCGATTTTGTTTGAAAAGGAAAATCAACAAGACAACGAGGAAAGACAGAAATGAAGGGCTTTGCATCAATAGAGGAGGCGCAGGCGTTCTTTTCGGGCGACAGGTTCGCGACCGAGAACGGAATGAGGCTCGAGGAGCTTGACGAGAACCATTCCGTCACGAGCATGACGATCGACGCGCGGCACAGGAACGCGCTCGGCGGCGTGATGGGCGGGGCGATATTCACCCTCGCCGACCTCGCGTTCGCCGCGCTCACGAACGACCGCGAAAGGTCCGTCGTTGCGCAGCAGGTGAGCATAAACTACCTCTCCGCACCGAAGGACGGACGGCTCGTGGCGACGGCGAGGTACAGGAAGGACGGACGCAGCTCGTGCGTCGTCAACGTAGACGTGACGGACGGCTCGGGGCGCGACATCGCGCAGTTCGTCGGCACGGGCTTCAAGCTGAAGGGCTGACAGGAGAAATGAATCTTCCCGGCGCAGAGAGGAAAGTCCTCGTGCTCGGAAAGGGCGCGAGCGGAACGGCCGCGGCGAAGCTCGCCGAGGCGAAGGAATGCGACGTCGCCTTTGCGGACGGATACGGACTTGTCGTGGCGAGTCCGGGCGTGAGGGTGATGAGCGAGCTCGAGTACGGATGCCGCGAGCTGAAGCGGCTTGGAGTGAAGATGCTCGCGGTCACGGGCTCCAAGGGGAAGTCGAGCGTCGTGAAGTTCGTAGCCGACGCGCTCAATCTCGCGGGGATGCGCGCGACGCCGTGCGGAAACTACGGTCTCCCCGTTTCGGAGCTTGCCAACCAACTTTCAACTTCCGGTCTTCAGCTTTCAACTCCAACATGGGCCGTGGTCGAGGTGTCGTCGTTCATGATGGAGACGACGAACCTTCCGCCCGACACGTTCGAGGCTGCGGCGATACTCAACTTGCAGGAAGACCATCTCGATCGCCACGGTTCAGTTGAAGTCTACCACGCGCTGAAGCGGCGGTTGCTTTCGATGACGCGTCCAGAATGCGCGTTCGACATGTCGGTTTTTGAAGGGCATCGCATCCTCGAAAGCGTGTGCAAAGATGGCCCCGACGAGATATATGCGGACTCCTATTTCGACAATCCCGTCCTTTCGCGCAATGCACTTGCGGCGATACAGCTTCTCAATGCCGCAGGAGTCGACGACAAGACGATCCGCCGCGCGTTCCTCGCCTTCGAGCCGCTGCCGCACCGCATGCAGACCGTCGCCGAGATCGACGGCGTCCGGTATGTCGACGACTCCAAGGCGACTTCGATCGCGGCGCTTGTCGCCGGCGTGAAGATGGTTCCGAAGCCGTGGGTCTTTAGTTCCGGGCGGAACGTCCGCCTTATCGCCGGCGGGCTACCCAAGGGGGACGACCCAAAATCCGCAGTCCCCATCTTGACAGAGCGGGGCAAAAAAGTGTATCTTATAGGACAATGCGCGGAGGAGTTTCGTTCCGCCTGGTCCGACGCCGTCGACTGCGAGGTCTGCGGCACGATGGAAAGGGCGGTCGAGGCTGCGAGGCGCGACGCGGAGAAGGGCGATACGGTGCTCCTTTCGCCTGGAACCGCGAGTTTCGATCAGTTTAAAAGTTTCGGGGAGCGCGGGGAAGTCTTCGCGCGACTCGTCAAAAAAGAAGGATAAAAAGAAAATGAACAAGCTCGGCATGGTTCTCGGACTCGCCGCGGTCTTCGCGGTCGCGGGTTGCAAGGATCCCAACTGGAATCGCAGGACCTCGAAGGACGAGGTCAAGAACGTCGGCACGACTGTGGCGCCGACCCCCGTGGAGGCCGAAGGCCCTGCAGCCGGCTATCCGGCGGCCGTGGAGCCCACTCCCATCGCCATTGAGGAGCAGCACTGCCACTGCGCTCCCGGGACGAAGCACGAGCTTCCCTGCGCGTGCGGAGCCCCCGACTGCCAGTGCGTCGTCATGAGGCACGATCCGAAGCCGCTTCCTCCGCCGGAGCCCGAGTACACGATCTACATCGTGCAGCGCGGCGACTACCTCGCCAAGATCTCCAAGAAGTACAACATCACGATCAACTCGATCAAGCGCCTCAACAACATGAAGGACGACACGATCCGCATCGGGCAGAAGATCAAGCTCCCCGGCAAGGTCGAGGTCGGCGAGCAGAAGGTGCCCGAGGGCGCGATCAAGGAAGCTCCCAAGGCGGCCAAGAAGGCCTACGCCCCGTATACGGGCGCGACGAAGGAGTATGTCGTCAAGTCGGGCGACACGCTCGGCGCGATCGCGTACGGGAACGGAATCAACATCCGCCAGCTCAAGGAGCTCAACGGACTCGAGTCCGACGTGCTCAAGGTTGGTCAGAAGCTGAAGATCCCCGCCGAGAAGGTCGTCAAGCCGGTCGAGACCGCGAAGGTGCAGCCTGCCAAGACCCAGGCGGTCGAGAAGAAGCCCGAGGCGCCCAAGACCACGGCTGCCGTCGCCGAGGCGCTTACCCAGGTCGAGGAGGTCGAGGCTGGCGAATCCGCCGAGCCTGTCGAGCCTGCAGTTTCGGAGCCCGCTCCCGTCGTTGACGACGCTGATACCCTCACCTACACCGTGAAAGAGGGCGAGGATCTCGCAGACGTCTCCATCCGCTGGGGCGTGAGCGCCGCGGCGGTCCGCGAACTCAACAACCTCGGCGAAAACGACAAGCTGAAGGCCGGACAGGTTCTCAGGCTTCCCGCGGACGCCCAGCAGAACTGACGCAAGGTGCGCAAGTCCGCACTAATCGCACTAGCCCTGGTTGTCGCGGCTCTCGTGGCACTGGGGCTTATCGTTCTCTGCAGCGCAAGCCAGGCGAACGGCATCAAGCTGCATAAGGACGCATACTACTTTTTCAACAGGCAGATCGTCTACATAGCGGCGGGCGTGTTGATCGCCGTTGTCACCGCTTTCGTGGACTACAGGAAGTGGCGCGAGATACCTGGTGCGGCGTGGTTCATGTATGGCGCCGTCCTCGTGCTGATGGTGCTGGTGCTCCCGTATTTCATCGGGCACAAGGTCAACGGATCCTTCCGCTGGATCAGGCTCGGCCCTGTAAACCTGCAGCCGAGCGAGCTCGCCAAGCTGGCGATCGTCATCGTCGTCGCGGTGTGGATGGACCGCCTTGCCTGGCGCGTTGAGCTATTCGTCAAGGGCACGCTGGTTCCGTTCATGCTGATCGGTGCGTACGCCTTCCTCGCGCAGCGCGAGCCCGACTACGGCTCTCTCATGGTGATCGCCGCCGCCGGCGCGCTCGTCATGTTCGTCGCAGGGGCGAGGTTCTGGCACATGTTTCCGCTCGGGCTTGCGGGAGGAGGGCTCGCGTTTGCGGCGATGTGCTTCAACGACAACAGGATGCGCCGCCTTATGGCGTATGTCAACGCCGCGTTCGGGAATGCCGCAGAGGCGGCGGAGAAGGTGCCGATCTCGAAGATGGACCCCGCACAGTTCCAGGCCCACATGGCGCTCGTCGCCTTCAAGAACGGCGGAATCGGAGGCGTCGGGCTGGGCGAATCCATACAGAAGCAGTACTACCTCCCCGAGTGCCACACGGACTTCATCTTCGCCGTGGGCGCGGAGGAGCTCGGTCTCTTTTTCTCGATAGGCGTCATCCTCCTCTTCACCGCCTTCTTCGCGCTGAGCATATATATCGCGCGGAACGCCTCCGACAGGTTCGGACGCTTCCTCGTCATCGGCATGTCGTTCATAATATTCTTCCAGGCGATGTTCAACCTCGGCGTCGTGTGCGAGGCGCTGCCGACGAAGGGTATGGCGCTGCCGTTCTTCAGCTACGGCGGGACCAACATGCTCTGCGCGTTTTTCGCAGTGGGCACGATACTTTCCGTCGGAATCCACTCCTACCGCGACAGGAAGCGCGTCCTCACGCGCAGCGTCGCGACAAGGGCCTGACGCGATGGCTTCGCAGTTTCCAGAGTTTACCGTCACGTCGCTTACGGCTGAGCTGAAGCGCACGCTCGAGGGCGGATTCTCCAAGATCGTCGTCGAGGGCGAGATAAGCGGATGGCGCAGGTATCCTTCCGGACACTGCTACTTCACTCTCAAGGACGGCGGGGCGCAGATCTCCGCCGTGATGTTCGCGGGGCCCTACGAGGCGATCTGCGGCAGACATCCCGAGATGCGCGACGGACTCAAGGACGGCGCGAAGGTGAAGCTGTTCGCAAATGTCTCGGTCTATGCCCCGAAGGGAAACTACCAGCTCGTCGTCCTTTCTGCAAAGCTCGCCGGCCTCGGCGACCTCATGCAGCGCTACCTCGAGCTCAAGTCGAAGCTCGAGGCTGAGGGGCTTTTCGATCAGGCGCGGAAGCGTCCGCTCCCGAAAATGCCGCGTCGCATCGGAATCGTCACGAGCGAGTCGGGCGCGGTCATCCACGACATGTGCACCGTCCTCACTCGGCGCTTCCCCAATCTCGTCATCCGCCTCTTTCCGTCGTCCGTCCAGGGCGCGGACGCTCCGAAGACGCTTGTCGAGGGCGTTGCGTACTTCAACTCCTTGCCCGCGGATGAGGCGCCGGACCTCCTCATCGTCGCGCGCGGCGGCGGAAGCTTCGAGGACCTCTTCTGCTTCAACGACGAAACGCTCGTGCGCGCCGTCGCGGCGTCGAAGATACCGACGATATCGGCGGTCGGACACGAGACGGACTACACTCTCTGCGACTTCGCTGCCGACAGGCGCGCGGGCACTCCGTCCATCGCGGCCGAGATCGCCGTCCCCGTGATGGACGAGCTCAAGGCGAAGCTCGACGCGCAGCTGACGCGCATAGTCTCGGCGCTGCGCTCGAAATACGAGTTCTGCGCCCAGCGCGTCGACAATCTCGCCGACTCCCTTGCGCCGGCGCTGGAGTCGCGCGCCTCCGACGCCGCGCACAGGGTGGAGGTGCTTTCCTCGGCGCTTGGCGTCGCGCTCTCCGCGCGCGCCACCGACGTTTCCCACAGGCTCGATTCGCTCTCGGCCGCGCTGGGTTCTTCCGTCGTCCTGAACCTCACGCGCAGGGAATCCGAGTTCGAGCGGCTGAGGACGAAGCTCGCGATGCTTTCTCCGTATTCCGTGCTGGAGCGCGGATACTCCCTCACCACCGACGCGTCCGGCGCAGTGGTGAAGTCTGCGGACCAGGTGAAGCCGGGCGACGTGATCAGGACCCGCCTCGCCTCGGGCGCGCTGAGCTCGACCGTAACATGAAAAAGGCAGGACAGGCAGATGAACGCAGTATTCTTCGACGTTGACGGAACTCTCTTCGACACGCGCGCCGACCTCGCGGCGACGGTAAACCACACGCGGCGGGACCTCGGCTTCCCCGAGCTGCCCGTCGAGGCGGTGATCACGCACGTGGGGCAGGGCGCGCGCTACCTCCTCGAGCACGCGATTCCCGAGGCGAAGGTTCCCTACGAACAGCTCTGGGAGATGTTCAGGAGCCACTACGCCGAGCACTGCTGCGAGACGGTCGCGCCGTATCCAAACGTGAGGCGCACGCTCGACGAGCTCGCCGCGCGCGGATGGAAGCTCGGGATCAACACGAACAAGCCCAACTTCGCCGTGAAGCTCATCCTCGAGAAGTTCGGCTTCGCGAGGTACTTCGGCGCCGCGGTGGTCGCGGGGGGCGACGGAGTGCCGCTGAAGCCGGACGCGCAGTCGCTCCGCGCGTGCGCGGCAAGGCTCGGCGGGCACCGGCTATCGTCGCACGACTGGATGGTCGGCGACAGCTGGACGGACATGCAGGCCGCGTCAAATGCCGGAATTAAGGGCGCTTTCTGCACTTTTGGCTTCGGAAGGCTCAACGACTCCAGATGCACCGTAAAGATAAATCGTTTCGAAGAACTCCTTCGGCACTTGAAAGCCGAGGACTAAATATGGTAAAATATCCGCTCATTTCAGTTGAAAGGAAGAATCAATCATGAAGATGACATGGCAGCCCTCTAAGATCAAGAGGAAAAGGAAAATCGGTTACCGCGCCCGCAAGGCGACCAAGGGAGGCCGCAAGGTCCTCGCATCCCGTCGTGCGAAGGGGCGCAAGCGCCTCACGCAGGTCTAAGGACGTAGCCGGCATGTCCACGCGGCTCCCCGGCGCGAAGTACAAGCGTATCTTCGACCGGGGGCGTTCCGTAAAGGGACGTCTCCTAGTCGCGTGGCGGCTATCGTCTCCCGACGCCGACCGGCAGGCCGGCGTCGTCGTTTCAAAGAAGAGCTTCCACGATGCGGTCGACCGCAATCGCGCGAAGCGCCTCCTGCGCGAGGCGTATCGTCTTCTCGTCAAGGAAGGCGCGATGCCCGCGAACACGGAGTGGATATTCATCGGCCGCGCGGCGCTCCGCGGCAGGCGATGCGCCGATGTAATGGAGGAGATGAAATGCCTCGCGTCTCGCGATTCGCGTCCGAGGCATTGATTCTCCTCGTTCGCGCCTACCAGATCGTCCTTTCGCCGATTATGGGCGGCGCATGCCGTTTCGAGCCCAGCTGCTCCAACTACATGATAGAGTCGCTCCGCGTCCACGGTCCGTTCAAGGGGACTCTGCTCGGGCTCTGGCGGATCCTCCGCTGCCATCCCTTTGGCGCGCACGGCTACGATCCCGTGCCGCCCCGCGGCCGCTGGCGCTTGCGCAACGAGGCGGAATCGGGTAAAATGCACTCCATGAAAAGCGAGGAACCTAAATGACCGTCGCCGACATACCGTCCGTGGACAGGGCGCTGAAGCGCGAATTCAAGGCGCACAGCGCGCCGATCATCGAGCTCATCGAGGCGCAGACGCACGATCCGTTCTGCGTGCTCGTCGGGACGATACTCTCGGCTCGCACGAAGGATGCGTGCACCGCAGGGGCGGTGCGGCGTCTCTTCGCCGAGGCGGAGGGGGAGCGCTTCGCTCCGTCCGACCTCGAGCGCCTTCCGGAGGCGAAGATCGAGAAGCTGATCTTCCCCGTCGGATTCTACCATGACAAGGCGCGCCACCTGAAGGCGCTTCCGAAGGTGCTGAGGGAGAAGTTCGGCGGCGTGCTGCCGAACACCGTCGAGGAGCTGTGCGAGCTTCCGGGCGTCGGACGCAAGACGGCGAACCTCACCGTGGCGGTGGGATTCGACCTTCCCGCCATATGCGTCGACGTGCATGTCCACAGGATATGCAACCGCCTCGGGCTCATAAAGACCAAGACGCCGCTCGAGACGGAGATGACGCTGAGGAAGATACTCCCCGTCAGGTACTGGAAGACGTGGAACAGCCACCTAGTCTCGTTCGGCCAGACGCGCTGCGCGCCGCTGCGTCCGAAGTGCGAGGGCTGCCCGATACGCCGCTTCTGCGAGGCGCAGGCCTGAGAATGCGCGGCAGATGCGCCGCGGTTTTTGGTATAATATTCCCGCAAAGGAAACGAATAAGATGAATGTTGTCTGCTTGGATCTCGAAGGCGTGCTTGTTCCGGAAATCTGGATCGCGTTTGCGGAGAAGACGGGAATCCCCGAATTCCGCCGCACGACGCGCGACGAGCCGGACTACGCCAAGCTCATGCGCTTCAGGATAGACCTGCTCGAAAGGCACGGTCTCGGATTGAAGGAGATACAGGAGGTCATCGCGGGGGTGGATCCGCTCCCCGGCGCGAAGGACTTCCTCGACGCGCTCCGCGCGAAGACGCAGGTCCTGATACTGTCCGACACCTTCTACGAGTTCGCGATGCCGCTCATGAAGAAGCTCGGCTATCCGACGCTTATGTGCAATGCGCTCGAGGTCTCGCCGGAAGGGAAGATCACCGGCTACAGGATGCGCTGCGACCACTCCAAGCTCACGACGGTGAAGGCGCTCCAGAGCTGCGGCTTCGAGACGATCGCGGCGGGAGACAGCTTCAACGACCTGGAGATGATCCGCGCGTCGAAGGCCGGGTTCCTGTTCCGCTCGACGGACGCGATAAAGGCGGCGAACCCGGACCTCCCCGCGTTCGAGAACTACGAAGACTTCCTCCGCGGCATATGCGCCGCGCTCTGACATGATTGCGACAATCCTGCTGGCCGCGGCTCCGATCGTGGCGTTCCCCTCCGAGGGAGCGCGGCTCCCCGCCATCGACAAGGTGTACCTGATCGGCTCCACGCGCAAGGGCGACACGAACGTAGTCGTCAACGGCGAGAGCGTGTCCGTGTACCGCACGGGCGCGTGGGCGACGATGGTCGACGTGTCGGAGGGCTCGAACGACGTGTCGGTCGTCGCGCAGTCCGGGGAGTCTACGAACGTGTGGTTCCGCATCGCGAAGAAGCCGGTGGCGGACCCGAACGCGACGCCCGCTCCGCCGAAGGTGTGGGAGAAGCTCGAGTACGCGAAGGACGAGGCGAAGGAGCCCCCGACGAACAAGGCGCCGAGCGAGATAACGATCGTGCTCGATCCCGGGCACGGCGGAAGCGACACCGGCGCGGTGAGTCCGCACGGATTCTTCGAGAAGGACGCCAACCTCCTCACGGCGGCGCGCGTAAGGAAGGAGCTTGAGTCGCTAGGGTACAACGTCGTCATGACGCGCGAGGACGACACGTTCCCCTCGCTCTACGACAGGCCGAAGGTCGCGCACGCGAATGGCGCGGACGCCTTCGTGTCGATACACCACAACGCGCCGCCGTACGACAAGGATCCGCGCGAGCTGAGGTACCACGCCGTCTATTCGTGGAACGACATCGGCGAGGCGCTGTCGAAGGCGATAAACGCGCGGATGGCCGCGGAGTTCGACGGCGAGTTCAGGTCCAACGGGAACATGCACGCGAACTTCGCCGTGACGCGCAATCCGGAGATTCCGAGCTGCCTAATCGAGGCGGACTTCGTGACCTCGCCCGCGGGCGAGGAGGCGATTTGGAACGCGGAGCGCCGCGCGCGGATGGCGCGCGCAATCGCCGCCGGGATCGACGACTGGTGCAAGGGGCCGGTCAGTGCGTCCGGCGCCAGTCGCGAAGGGTCTGCCCCGTCCGAGCCTTGAAGAAGCGCTTCAGGTAGGAGTCGGACCTCATCCCGCACCGCGCGGCGATGTGTCCGATTGGGACGTCCGACTTCAGCAGCTCGAAGACCTTCGCCAGCCTCACGGACTGTATCTCCTCGAGGATCGACTTTCCCGTCGCGGCGAGGAACCTCTTCTCGGCGAGCCTTCGCGAGCAGGGCATCTCGGCGAGGATGTCCGCGGACGTTATGCCGGTCGCGGCGTCGCGGCGGATGCGCTCCACGGCGCGCGCCACTACGGGGTCGTTCCTCACGAGCGCGCGCGACGACTGGCGGCGCACGAGCTTCGTCGGCGCGAACTTAAGGTGGCGCGGCGGGAGCTTCGGGTTCGCCATGAGCTCCGCGAGCAGGTCGGCCGCGAGGCGTCCGCCGCCGCGGAAGTCCTGCTCGATTGACGACACCGTAGGTTCACAGAGTTCGCAGTGCATCTCCTCGTTGTCGACGCTGACGAGTGTGAAGTCGTCGGGGCAGGTCCAGCCAAGCTGGCGGCACGCTTCGACGACTTGGACGGCCGCGTAGTCGTTGACCGTGAAGATCCCGACCGGACGCGGTAGCGGCTTGAGGAACTTCGCGAAGCGCCTTTGCGCGTCCAGGGTGTCGCCGATGCCCCAGTTCTCGCCGAACGAGACGCATTTCGCGCCTTCTGCGGCAACCGCCGCGGAGAAGGCGCTCTCGCGTCCCTCGCTCCAGCGGGTGGGGACGCACCATCCGAAGAAGGCGTAGGACGCTGGCTTCGTGAGCACCAGCTCGTGCGCGGCCATCCGCGCCGTCGCGTCCGGATCGTCGGTCACGACATGGCGGGCGTGGAGCGCGTTGGTCGGGTCGGGGTCCATGTACACGACCGGCACCCCCCGGAACGTGCGCGCGAGGTCGAGGGAGTCCGTCTTGCTGCCCTCGATGATGCAGCCCGCCGGACGCCACTGGCCGAGAATCTCGGCGAGCGAGCGCGTCGTGCGCTCGAGCTCCACCTCGATGACGCGCCAGCGGTGCGCGGCGGCGCGGTCTACCACGCCGGCGAATTCGCCGACGTGCGAGCCGACGTGAAGGTCGGTGATGTAAAGGACGGTCTCCATCGCCGATAAGTCTATCAGATTCCGCTGCACTTTGCAATCCCGCCCGTCGCGCTCGGGCGGAAAGTGTGGTATACTATACGGAAACGGAACCGCGGCGGAATGCCGCGGCACGGACGATTTAAAACGAAGGAGCAACATGGACCTAAAGGAAGCAACGAACAGGATCGCCGCGCAGAAGGAACTCGTGGCGAGGATCAAGGACGAGGTCGCGAAGGTGATCGTCGGGCAGGAGAAGCTCGTCGACCGACTTGTGCTCGCGATGATAACCGACGGGCACATCCTCCTCGAGGGAGTTCCGGGCCTCGCGAAGACGCTGTCGTGCAACACGCTCGCGAAGGCGCTCGGACTCGAATTCAGGCGAATCTCGTTCACTCCCGACCTCCTCCCGGCGGACGTCGTCGGAACGCTCGTCTACTCCCCGAAGACGGGCGAGTTCACGCCGAAGAAGGGCCCCGTGTTCACGAACCTCCTCCTTGCGGACGAGATCAACCGCGCGCCGGCGAAGGTGCAGTCCGCTCTCCTCGAGGCGATGCAGGAGCGCCAGGTGACGATCGGAGACGAGACGTACGCGCTGCCGAAGCCATTCCTCGTGCTGGCGACGCAGAATCCGATCGAGCAGGAAGGGACCTATCCGCTTCCCGAGGCGCAGGTCGACCGATTCATGTTCAAGTGCCTCGTCGAGGTTCCGACGAAGGCCGACGAGCGCCGCATCATGCAGCGCTTCGCCGAGAGCGCCGAGAAGCCGACGGCGAAGACGGTCTGCACTCCCGACGACATCGCGACGCTGCGCGCCGCCGTAAACGACGTCTACTGCGACGAGAAGGTCGGGGACTACATCCTCGACATCGTCTTCAAGACGCGCGAGACCGGCGAGATGGTGCAGAACGGCGCATCCCCGCGCGCGACTCTCGCGCTCAACCTCGCCGCGCGCGGCAACGCGCTCATGCACGGACGCGCCTACGCGACGCCGCAGGACGTGAAGGAAGTGGTCCACGACGTCCTTCGCCACCGCATCCTCCTCACCTACGAGGCCGAAGCCGAGAACATCACCTCCGACAAGATCATCGACAAGATCCTGAGCGAAGTGCCCGTTCCGTAACATGGCGACAGACGTTAAAGAACTGATGGCGAAGGTGGGGAAGATACGCATCCTCACCAACCGCCTGATCGACGACCAGCTGGCCGGCGACTATCATTCCACGTTCAAGGGGCAGGGCGTCGAGTTCGACGAGGTGAGGCCGTACATCGCAGGAGACGACGTCAGGACGATCGACTGGAACGTCACCGCGAGGACAGGCGTTCCCTACATCAAGCGCTACTCCGAGGAGCGCGAGCTCACGATCCTCTTCATGGTTGACGTCTCGGGCTCGCAGAGCTACGGCTCGCGGACGCGCTCGAAGATGGAGCTCGCCGCCGAAGTTACGGCGCTCCTCGCGCTGACGGCGATTCGCAACCAGGACAAGATCGGGCTCGTCCTCTTCTCCGACAAGATCGTCAAGTACATCCCGCCGCGAAAGGGACGCGACTCCGTGATGCGCCTCGTGCGCGAGGTGCTGGCGGCGGAGGACGAGGCGAAGGGCGGGACGGACATCGAAGGCGCGCTCAAGTTCCTCAACGGCGTGCAGAAGCGCCGCGCCGTCGTCTTCCTCGTGAGCGACTTCCTCGCGTCGCGAACCACTGACAACGAATCACGAACCACGTCCTTCGAGCGCCTCCTCCGCGCGACGGCGCGCCACCACGACGTTATCTGTGTGCCTGTGTCGGATCCCGCGGAGTCGGCGCTTCCCGACGTCGGGCTCGTCGAGCTGGAGGATTCCGAGACGGGGGAGCTCATGCTCGTCGACACGTCGAGCGCGAAGGTGCGCGGCGCATTTGCCGCGCAGGCGGAGTCGGACCGCGAGGAGCTGACGAAGTTCTTCCGCAAGACTGGCATCGACACTCTGGAGATCGCGACGGACCGTCCGTACATCGACGGCGTGCGGGCGCTCTTCAAGCGCAGGGCTCGCAAGCGGTAAAGTCCGCCGCAAGCGGCCTGTTTTTGGTATAATATATCCACCATGGCAGAGAAAAAGGCAGTTTATCCGGGCACGTTCGATCCGATGACGCTTGGTCACTTCGACCTCATCAAGCGCGCGTCGAAGCTGTACGACAAACTCGTGGTGGCGGTTGCCGCGACGAGCGCGAAGCAGGGCGCGCGCTTTTCGGCCGAGGACCGCCTCGCGATGATCCGCGAGGACGTCAGGAAGGCGCGCCTCAGGAACGTCGAGGTGAAGATGCTCGACTGCCTCCTTGTCGATTTCTGCCGCAGGGAGAAGGCGCGCGTCGTCATCCGCGGCGTGAGGGTCTATAGCGACTTCGAGTACGAGTTCCAGATGGCGCTCACCAACCGCCGCATGGCGCCGGAGATCGAGACGCTCTTCATGATGCCGAGCGAGAACCTCGCCTACGTCACGGCCTCCACGGTGCGCGAAATCGCCTCCTACGGCGGCGACACGACTCCGTTTGTCACTCCCGCCGTGCAGAAGCACCTGAAGACCTCACCCCGCTGACCGGAAGAGCCTCTATATTCCCGCGTGAGATTTCGCCACGCGGTATCGTCTTCGTGTGCTGCAGACAAACTATAGATCACGGAAGGTGCGAGCCTGTTGGAGTATGTGCTTCACTGACAGGACTTCGATGCAATCTTTTTTGATTCTGTAGTACACCCACCAATTGCGGTTTTTGCAGAGAACTTTGCGGTATTGCGGGCGTTTCATGCTCGCAAAAGCTTCAACACCTATTTGGGGATTTTGTGGTATGGTTTCCGTGGTGCTGAACACATCGTTTTCAAATGCGACGGCGTACTCTGGATAGAAGTTTTCCGCGATATACAAAAAGGCATCACGAAGGCGCCTCGTTGCGCGCTTGGTCCACTGAGGAACAGGGTTCATCAAGCCACCGCCAATTTCTTTGTGCGTTTCTTGGCGCTTTTCCGAGACGAGAGTTTTTTGAGTTCTGCGTTAAGCATCTGCTTTACCTCGTCTTGTGTGTATACCTCGCCTCGCTCGGATTCACCTTCGCTGACAAGTATGTCTTCATACACTTCTGCGTTATACAGCTTCTCCACGATCTTTTCCCATTCCTCGGCGGAGAGGAACACGGAGGTAGCGCGTCCGTTTTGTGTAAGTATGATGGGGCGGTGGGTCTCGGCGGTGCGAGCGACGCAGTCCGCGAGAGTGTTGCGGAACTCGCTCATCGAGATGATGTCTTCGGTTGGCTTGAAATCGAACATGGCATTCCTCCTTTGTTGAGTGTCTGTGCGTGATATTGTACGAAATTGCGTACGAGAAGTCAAGGGCGGGTTTTGCTTTTTTACAACACCCTGAAATCCCGCGTGAGATTTCGCCGCGCGGCGGCAGTATAGGGCAGAGGACAGGTCTGCCCTTTCCACGGAAGAAGGCGCGAAGTCGAAAATTGGCTGTTGCTGATTTTTGCAGAATGACGCCCACAAGCCGAGGGGATTGTGCTATAATGCACAACAGCGAATCTAAAGATGAAGATACGACTTTACCATGGCAGTCAGAACGCGACAGTCGAGCCGCAATATGGGCTCGGCCAGGATCGACATGATTTTGGAAGGGGATTCTATCTGACTGAAGTTCCCGATCTTGCGAAGGAATGGTCTGTGTATCGTCCCAAATCTCACAATGGATGGGTACATGCCTTTGATCTGGAACTGGAAGGACTGAAAATTCTGGATTTTCGCGACAGGGGCGTATTTGCCTGGGTTGCGGAATTGATGAAACACCGTGATGCTGACGAATCGGCTGCCTACAGGCGTCGTGCGCCGATGTTCATAGATAGGTTTGGTGTTGCGGATGCCGATGATTATGATGTACAGGTTGGGTGGCGCGCCGACGCATCCTACTTTTATATAGTAAAATCATTTGTGCGGGACGAGGTTGATGCGGATTGCCTTGACGAGTTGCTGAAGTTGGGCGGATTCGGCATTCAGTATGTCGTGAAGTCGACAAAGGCGTATGCCAATCTTCAGTCTTTGCCTGAGCTCAGGGAGCCGGTGATATTTGATGCGCACCACACGGCATACGAAGCAAGGGACGGCGCCGCACGGGAAAAGATGCGCGCGCTGATAGCCGACCAGAAGTTCAATCGCCTTGAGCGGTTGTTCTCCGATCTCTTACGGGGGGATGGATAATGGCTGGACATCCGTATAACGCTGCATACCTTCAGGAAATCTCCGAGACGCAGGGCGCCTTGTTCGAGCGGCTTCAGGATGTGTCGCCGAATGTCGACGGACGGGAATTCATCCGCGCCTATATGAAAAGCGACACGCGGCAGTTTCTGGACAGGGGCGACGTCTACCTTGCTACGCTGAGTCCTTCGGAGCTGATGGACTACTATCGGACTGAAGACGCCCATGACATCAAGGACGGCAGACCATTCCGCGGATTTGCCCCCAACTGGATTGGGCAGTTCTATGCTCAATATCAGTGGCAGACCGGGACGGAGAGCCGCGACATTGTCGATCAAATCACTCCCGAATGGCTTGAGTCCGCATATCCCGGGCTACACGATTTGGATATGCGGCTTGCCGTTGAGAAGGTCGCCGCCGAAGTCGGCGATGCCGTAAGTTGATCTTCGCTGCGATTCCCGCGTGATATTTCCTGCTTTGGTCTTACTCACATGCGGGAAATATGGTATTCTATGTAGCGATATGATACCGGAGACTTCTACTACGCTTTTGAGGAACGTGAGGGACGCGGAGCATCCGCGTTGGCCCGAGTTCGTTGCGAAGTACCGTCCGATGATGGAGGCATACCTCAAGTCTCATTTCCCGTCGATAGAGGCGGACGACGTAATCCAGGAGACTTTCGCCGCGCTCTGCGGCATTCTGCCGGGCTACATCTACGATCCGGACGAGAGGGGGCACTTCCGCAACTACCTGACGGGCATCCTTCGCAACAAGGCGCGGCGCGCGCTCCGCAAGAGCAATCGCCAGGCAGAGATAAAGGACATGGCCGACGCGCACACTGGTAGGGCGCGGACTCCGGCCGCGCCGCAAAGCGTTGTCCAAGACGACGACCAATCCTGGCGCGAGGCCATCTTCGAAATCGCGCTGCGTCGCTTCCTTTCCGACGAATCCGTCGCCGATCGGACCAAGCGCATCTTCGAGCGTACGGCGCTAAACGGCGAGTCTCCCGAATCCGTCGCCGCCTCGTTCAAGATGACGCGCCATGCCGTCGACCAGGCAAAGAGCCGCGCGATGGCCCGCCTGCGCGAACTCGTCAAGGAACTGGAGTCCGTCGATGGGTGACGATTCCATATCTGCGATGTGCGCCGCGCACGGACCCGTTGCCTCCGCCTGTCGTTTCTCAATCGGCACCATCTTCGGCGACTGGCGTGTGACGGCGTTCATCGGGCGCGGCGGAAGCGGAGAGGTCTACTGCGCGGAGCATATCGCGCTCGGCACATCCGCCGCGGTCAAGGTGCTTGTTCGTGACGAGCACCACGCGAAAGAGCGCTTTACCCGCGAGGCGAATCTCCTCTCGGAACTGAAGTCGACGTCGTTTCCGCAATTCTATTCGTACGGCGAAGCGAACGGCTGCCCATATCTCGCGATGGAACTCCTTGAGCCAGGCGAACTGCCGGCTGGCGAACGAAATATCGCGCGCTTTCTTCTCTCGGTATGCGATGCCGTCGCCGAACTTCATTCGCTTGGTTACATTCACCGCGACATAAAGCCATCCAACATCCTGTGGCGTACCGGGACAACGGGCGGCTCGCCCGTTGCAGTCCCCGTTCTCTCCGATCTTGGCCTTGCAAAGAAGATCGAGACTTCTATCCACCCACCCACCAACCTACCAAACCACCTAGCCACCATCGGCGTTGGCACGCCCGGCTATGGCGCGCCCGAGCAGATGGAGCGCGGCGAGGCGACTGTGGCGTCCGATATCCATGCGCTCGGGGTCCTTGCCGACCAATGCTTCGGCGGCAAGCCGCCGCGCACGTGGGCGCGGATCATCCGCCGCGCCACGTCGTCCATTCCCGCGCATCGCTATCCGTCCGTCGCCGCATTCGTCCGCGCAATTCGCTGGCGGCATATTCGCCGCTATGCACTGACGAGTTTAGGCTGCGCAGCTTTCGCTGTTGCCTCCGTAGCGGTGTTGCAGAAGCCGGTTGGACGGCTCTGGACGCGATGGCAGACGTGGCGGAAGGCTCCGGTTCTCAACGCATCGGCGCAGTTGGACGGCAGGGACGCTGCGGATGTCCGATGGTATATGAACGACAGTCCAATTGTCCTGCCGTACCGTTTCGCCGATAGAGACGGCGGATTGCCCAACTGGATTCCTCGGCATCTGTCCGCGGTGGCGGAGAAGAACGGGAAGATGTATTCTTCTCCTAATGTCGACATTGTCCCGACTTGGGAGGGGCGCAGGGAAGTGTCGTTGTCGTTGCACGAAAGCCTTGAGAGCGGAACGCCGATTCGAATCTGGGCTTCATACGGAACGCCGTTTGATTTTGCATGGTGTCCGCCCGGTACGAATAACACCGGTGGAGCTGGTTTCTGGATGGCGACGAAGCGGTTGACAGGACGCCAGTTCAGGACTTTTCTTGAAGACCGCGTTTCCCGCCATACGCCCATATCATGGTGCGACGAAAAGGATCTTTCGCCTGACCGCCTCGTTCGGCTTGAATTCAACTTTAACGAAACAGTGCCGGTCGTATCCTTTCCGGACTATGGCCTTACCATCGGACCGCCGGCGGTTGCGCAGTGGCGTCGCGGCATAGGACTTGTCGAAGACTTCGACGGAAAGTCGCCCGAATGGGCGCTCGTGCCGCCCACTTCTGGCGATGGGATTAGAAGTCGCGGCGGATGGATGAGAATGGACGGAGCCGGCAAGGAGGAGTTTATCGCCAACCTCATGGTCTACCATCACAAGAATGACTACACTGCGTATGTCCGCTGTATTGCAGAGAGCGCGTTTCAGAACGAGACGAATGTTGTCCTGTACTGTAGGGCGCAGGCACTACTTCGTTCGGCAGAGCCGGACGCGGTTGCGCGTGGTGAAGCGATGTTGAAGGGGTTCTTTCAGTCCGACGACGACAAGCTGAGTTTGCTGGCGAAGGCATGCTGCATCGAGCGCGGGACCGCAGTACTTGATGATTTCGGCGGCGTTAACGCTGCGCGGCGGTTGCGATTTGCTGCGGTGAGACGCGGCGATTCGAAGACACTTGAGCAACTTGCGGTCTCAGACCCCGACTCCGATATTAGAAAGGCGGCCTACGAGAGCATGGCAGATCCATCGCCGATGGTCACTGCGATGTACATCGCGCAGATTCGCGTCGAAGACGATCCGGGCGACCTGTCCAAGCCGTTAAAGGCCGTCAGGAACCTTTGCGACCGCGAGGCTCTTGTATTTCTGGCCGAACACGGTCGGCTTAAAATCATTGCTGACGAGGCGCGTGCACGGTTAGCCGCTCTTGATGCTGAGTGAGGCTCGTTTCCCCGCGTGAGATTTCACCGCGCAAAAAAGTGCGTCCAGTAAAATCAGCGTCGTGAAGGAATGAAGATGGTGCGCAGCAAAAACGCTAAAGTGCGTCACATGTCCTCAATGGAGACGCCGGCGATTTCATGGCCGCCAGCCTCTTTGTCGGGATGCTTCCTGAAGAATGCCTCGACCTTCCTTTCCAGCTCGCGCCTGTCGTACCGCGAGGCATTTGTCTTGATTTCATAGAAATCAAGTCTGCCGGAGAACTCGTTCTCGCAGACGAGGTCGATTTCGTTCTCGCCCTTCCTTTCCCACCAGCCGCCGATTTTAGTGTACCGACCCTCCTCGAGGAACTTCGCCTTGAAATACTGCTCCAGGGCGATGCCGGAGAAAGCGTCGAAATCCCGTTCGACAATCTCCATCAGAGGCGCATTTTTTCGCTGTTCCACCAAATCCTCCTTGCTACACAAACGGCCATGTGGCACACCGCCGTTTGCCACACCGCCGTTTGCGTGAGTATTGTATCAAATTATCTGCCATTCCCGGAATCCTGAACTTTATGTCACGCTTATCCCGGCGTTGGGGGCATCCTAACGCATGTCTTTGCGTGGCGTCACTCACCGGATATGGTCTCTCAAATATTCCCGCGTGAGATTTCGCCGCGCGGCGGCAGTATAGGGTAGAGGACAGGTCTGCCCTTTCCACGGAAGAAGGCGCGGAGTCGCAAATTGGCTGTTGCTGATTTTTTCAGAATGACGCCCACAAAAGGCGGAAGTTTTGCTATAATTTGTAATAGACAATTTAAGACTTTGCGTTCTGCGCATCGTTTTGGCTCAGGTGGAATGTAGGAAGTTCAACCAATAAGAGCTGAGATGGAGTGGAGAATGCGCCCCTTGGGCGCATCTTCTTTCCGTGGTTCTTATTGGGCATCCTACAGCCTCACCTGAGCCGCGGCAGGGGATAGCGCCCTCTTTCTTTTGCCGCGAACAAAATAAGGGCAAAGAAAGGTGATACGACAAATGAAGAAACTGTTAATGGTTGTCGCGATTAGCGCGATGGTAGTATCAGGGTGCGTGAGTGTAGAACGCACACGCGCACAGCTCAACTCGAATAATCCGCAGGAAGTAAAGAATGCGGAAGAAACGATTTTCACGATTGCTACGACAGGTAAAGACAAGTCTGGATTTGTTACTTTTGATGTGTCTCAACAAATTGAATATATACAGCTCTCATCCAATCAGGATCTTCTGGCGAAGATTTTTGCAGAAACTTGGTACAACGACAAAATTGGTGTCGCGGTTGCGAAGAAAATGGATTTTTCGCAGAGGGACTCTATTGTGTCCTTCATCAAAAATAACAAGGATGTACCTGTATGGAGGATGCAGGGGCGTGGAGAATCGGTTAAGACAGAAATCATAAATGCGATGCTCTCAACGGCAACGGCCGATGGATTGGCGGCTGCTATAAAATACTTTAATTCTGACCGCTCACTTTTCGAGCTCAAGGACATAGAAAAACCTTTAACTATGAAATTGGTAGATATTTCCACGGATCAGGATTTAATGTTTCAGGTTGCATGTTCCGATAAATATGAAGATTCAATAAAGGACATAGCTCTTTCGAAATTGACCGATCAGGCAAAGTTAATGTCCCTATACTGCAATCTAATGGACATTGATCATGATAAAGTCTTGGCGAAGCTGCAGGATAAGACTATTTGTAATTTTATACTGAATGATCCAAGGTATAAAGAAGTGTCGAAGTGGGGTTTCGGTAGCGACGAAGGCTGGGCCGCTAGAAAGCTTGTCGGACGAATTAAAGACGAGAATCAGCTTGCGAATATATTGATTGGAAAGACCGACATGTCAGGATTATCATATCTGATCAACGGAATTAAAGACGAGAAAACAGCAGCCCGTATCGTTATTGAAGCCAAGAATTCGGAAGTTCGGCAAAAGGTGGCAAAGACACTTAAAACCTATGACGTCATCGTGACAACATTAATGAACAACAAGGTGACTGATGAAAATTTGCAACTTGTACTCATTGAGAATATTGAAGATGGGACAGCGGATGTTAAACTATATGATGACATCAAAAATCAAGCAGCAAGGAAAGCTGTCTTTTCAAAACTTTCCAAAGAGGCGAGGATTGAAATCAATGGCAGAAACAAGGCCGAATGTGAAAAATTAATTGTCGACGCGAAAAATAAAGGTTCTGAAACCTTTGAGCTTGGCGGATTTTATCTTGGGATGATGTTTGAAGATGCGAAGAAGTTGATAGGTTATCATTTCCCAGATTTCTTTACGGAAGAAAAAAAAGATGACGATGGGGATAAAAGTCTTTATGTTTCGTATCAAAAAACGCCCTTCTGTTACGCCAATAAAAACGGGAAGATTTACCAGTTTAACTTTGGCAAGAAGATGCTGAAGAAGTGGTACAAGTATGATGTCCAGACATATATGGAATGGGCTCACGCTTATGAGCGTGAGAATAAGATCGATATGAAGTTTAAGCTTGTTGAGAAAGATACTACGGTTTATGAGCCGGACATGAGTCGTTCCTATCGTGTTTGGTTCCATCAGGAATCCTATCAATACAAGCACAACACTAAAGAATATCGTCTTACGTACTTCGGAGAAGAGAAGGACTTCACATTTGAAGGCGGGATCGGCGGCGCGATAATTAAGGAGATGGCTGCTCCTCGTTTCCGATATGTGCGCGGTGACCCCGGTTCGCTTCGCGCGGTAATTGAACGGGATTAATCGCATGTGTAACTCCGACGATGATTCAACAACGGAATCATCGTCGGAGATAATAGAAAGAATAAGGAGACGGGATGAGATTTCGGCGAAGGCCTCGCCTTTGGGTCTTCGCTGAATTCAACAACAAATGACAAAAGGAGTAATGGGATGACAATGATAGACGTACTGAAATGGGATGCGGCACCGTGCGTCTTTGCGTATCGCTATCCTGATTGTCAGCTCAATTATAAGACGCAACTTATTGTGTCGGAGTCGCAGGAGGCGGTGCTGGTGAAGGAAGGCCTTTTCTATGGACCTATCCTTCCGGGGCGTCACACTCTAGAAACGAAAAACTTTCCGTTTCTTACGAAGATGGTGTCTGCACTTACTACGAACCGAAAGACGCCATACACGGCTGAGGTGTGGTTTCTTCAGAAGTCTGTACCGCTTGACTTGAAGTGGGGCACGTCTGATCCTGTCCTTGTTGAAGATCCAAAGTATCATATTGCACTGCCTGTAAGGGCATTCGGACAATACGGCATCATGATTTCAGATTCCTGTCGATTCCTGGCGCGGCTTATGGGGCGCCTCCCAGCGTTCACAGAGAAAACCCTATCAGGATATTTCAAGGGTGTAATCGTCACGCGCGTAAAGGATGCTATTGCGTCCGTAATGACAGATGAAAGATGTTCGCTGCTTCAGGTCGGAACGAGGCTAAGCAACATATCGTCCGCA
>JAEEGG010006776.1_pt1 | contig 26742 bp, 14 predicted proteins | sample 9134161 | NCBI WGS metagenome assembly JAEEGG01 (sample SAMN16246543, study PRJNA631951) | gut metagenome | biome: gut microbiome; feature: rumen; material: CR-attached | host: Bos | place: Iran: Karaj | collected 2018-10 | reverse complement strand
CGAACCGGGGACACACGGATTTTCAGTCCGATGCTCTACCAACTGAGCTAAGGCACCATGTGGTTTCTGCATTCCTTTCGTTTGCGGGTGCAAAGGTACTAAGAATAATTGAGAATTGAACATTGAAAATTGAAAATCGTTTGCATGTTAGCATTTTTTAACGTTCAATATTCAATGTTCAATGTTCAATTAAGAGGATTCCAGCCTTGCGCTTTGAGCTCAAACTCCTGATTATCACGGGTTACGAGCACCTGACCGAATTTTGAGTCGGTAATATGGCCGATGAGCTTCATACCTTCAATCTGCTCCACCTTCTCGTGGTCACCGATGGGAACTGTGAACAACAATTCATAGTCTTCGCCGCCGTTAAGGGCACAGGTGGTCACGTTCATGTTCATCTCTTCAGCCATCACTGCCGTCTGGTAGTCGATGGGGATGTTCTTCTCGTAGATACGACAGCCGACACCAGATTGTTTGCAGATGTGCATCAGTTCTGAGGAGAGACCGTCGCTGATATCCATCATGGCTGTCGGTTTGATGCCTGCCTCTCGGAGTTTCTGGATGATGTCACCACGGGCTTCGGTCTGCAACTGGCGTTGCAACAGATACTCCTTACCACTGAAATCGGGCTGGAAATGGGCCAGCTCCTCGAGGGCTCGCTTGTCACCTTTCTTTTTGGCTTCCTCCACCTGACTGTAGTAGACGCTTTTCTCGCGCTCCAACAGCTGAAGACCCATATAGGCTGCGCCAAGATCGCCTGAGACGCAGATGAGGTCGGTATCCTTCGCCCCATGACGATAGACGATGTCTTCCTTCTTCGCCTCACCGATGCAGGTGATGGAGATGGCCAGACCGGTATAGCTGGAGGTCGTGTCGCCGCCAACGATGTCGACACCCCATTTGTCACAGGCCAGACGGAGTCCGGCATAGAACTCCTCCATGTCCTCCACCGTGAACCGTTTGCTGAGGGCCAGTGAGACGGTGATCTGTCGGGGCGTACCATTCATGGCGAACACGTCACTGATGTTGACCATTGCACTCTTGTAGCCAAGGTGTTTCAGGTCGATATAGGTCAGGTCAAAGTGCACACCCTCCATCAGCAGGTCGGTGGTGACGAGCACTTCCTTGTCAGGATAGGAAAGTACGGCGCAGTCGTCGCCTACACCGTACTTCGTACTTTCGTTCTTGATATCTATGTCTTTCGTGAGACGGTCAATGAGTCCGAACTCACCCAGTTTTGCTATTTCCATCCTTCTGTCGGGTGATCTGTGTTAAATTTCTCTTTGGCGTTGCTTTCTACCTGTTCGGAGCGTACGATCATCTCACGCATGATTTCCGTCATAAACGGTTGTGCCTTGTTGGCGGCTCCTTGCACTTCCTCATGACTCACCTCGACAGGAACATCGAAGCCACCGAGATCGGTGATGACCGAGACGCCAAAGGTGCGGATGCCACAGTGGTGGGCTACAATGACCTCAGGTACTGTCGACATGCCTACGGCATCGCCACCCAGCAGACGATACATCTTATATTCTGCCGGTGTCTCAAAGGTCGGACCCTGAACACCGACATAGACGCCATGCTGCACCTTTATACCCTTCTCCTCGGCAATCTGGTCGGCCAGTGCAACGAGATTCAAGTCGTAGGTCTCGTGCATATCCGGGAATCTTGGCCCTGTGGGGAAGTTCTTTCCACGGAGAGGATGTTCGGGGAAGAAATTGATGTGGTCTGTGATAATCATCAGGTCACCGATGCTGAACGCTGGGTTCATGCCACCTGCGGCATTGCTGACAAAGAGTGTCTTGATGCCCAACTCATACATCACCCTGACGGGGAACGTCACTTCTTTCATCGAATAACCCTCATAGAAGTGGAAGCGTCCCTGCATGGCAAGGATGTCTACGCCACCGAGCTTGCCGAAGATGAGTTTACCGCTATGGCCCTCAACGGTGGATACGGGGAAGTTGGGAATATCGGAATAAGGAAACTCCGTCTTATCAGATATTTCTGAAGCTAATTGTCCGAGGCCGGTCCCCAGGACGATCGCTGTCTTTGGGCTTGTGGTCATCCGGCTTTTCAGCCAGGATGCTGTTTCTTGAATTTTTTCGTACATAGCTTAAAATTGTTTGGTTGAATGTATTTTCTTGATCGAGTAGGATTTGTATCTTGATAGGTAGCACGTAGAGATGACTCTTGACCTCTTTGCTAAGGCCCTCAACCTGCAACAGCCGCGTCTCGTCTTTCTCTGTGGTGATGATGAGCTTGGGAGAGGGGAGGCTGCTGAACGTTTCGTTGATCTGTTCCACGTCTTTCTTCATGAAGGCATGATGGTCGCTGAACGCCAGTGGTGTCACATTCTTTGTATAGCCCTGTAGTTCGGCTTGCATCTGTTCCGGCGAGGCGATACCCGTCAGCAGCAGCACGTTTTTATCGGCCAAGGCCTTTGATAGTTCCGGTTGTACCAGATTTCCTGTGAAGACCGGTCTCAGCGACTCAAACTCGTGGGTGGAGAAGAAGAGTTGTTGATAAGGATAGAGTTTCATGGCCTTGGTGATGACACGGAACTCCATGGGTTTCAAGTCCTTCGGACATTTCGTGACAATCACGATGTCGGCTCTGTCCTTACTCTTGACAGGTTCCCGCAGCCGTCCTGCCGGCAACAGGGTGTCGTAGATGATCAATCTGTGATAGTCAACGAGCAGGATATTGATGCCGGGCTTCACATAGCGGTGTTGGAAGGCATCGTCAAGAAGAATGACGTCAGTGTCTTTCGCTTGTTCTCCGCTTGTCAGATGATCAATCCCCCGGGTTCGCTTCCTATCTACAGCTACTGTGATATCGGGGAACTTGGTCATCATCTGGTAGGGCTCGTCACCGATGTCGTTGACTGTCGTATTCTTGCCGGCCAGTACAAAACCGTGACTCTTGCGTTTGTAGCCCCGGCTCAGCACGGCCACCTTGGCGCGGTCTTTCAGGAGTCGTATGAGGTATTCCACATGGGGCGTCTTGCCAGTCCCGCCCACGGTGATATTGCCCACGGAGATGACAGGCACGGTAAAGGAGCGACTCTTCAGAATGCCCATCTCGAAGAGCAGGTTCCTGAAACCGACTCCCAAGCCGTAGAGCCAACTCAGTGGCAATAGCTTTTTGTTGATGCTGATGAGGTCGCCCTCGATTCTGTCCTTCCCTAACATTGTCAACTGTCAACTATCAACTGTCAACTATCAACTGTCAACTACTTCACCCTTGTGTCATCCTGTAGACGAGCCTGAATGGTGTTGCCGTTCTGGATGCTCTGGCGAATCTCCATCAGAGGCTGATAGAGGTCTCCCAAGAGAGCCTTGAACTCTGCCTGCAGTTTCCCGTCAAGATAAGTCCCCTTATCCTCTTTGGGCATGAAAGTGTCGAGCCAGCTGCCTTTTCCGGGATATGCTGATGTGTAGTAATCATCGATCTTGGCCAGTTCAGCGGCCTTCTTCACAGCATCGTCGAGGCTGCCGAGCTTGTCAACTAGCTTGATGTTGATGGCATCGGTGGCCAGCCATACACGACCCTGACCGATGGAGTCAACCTGTGCGGGCTTCAGGCCACGGCCCTCCGACACGATGTCGAGGAACGACTGGTAGCCGCGGTCCACATACGTCTGCATATACTTCATTGCCTCGTCGGTGTTCTTGCCTAAGACCAGGTCGGTCTCATAGTCCGAGAACTTATTGGTGGTCACACCGTCGAAGGTCACGCCAAGCTTGTCCTGTACCAGTCCGCTGAAGTTGGGTATCAGTCCGAAGATGCCGATGCTGCCGGTAATGGTGGTAGGCTCGGCGAAGATGCAGTTGGCGGGTGAACTGATCCAGTAGCCGCCCGATGCTGCTACACCGCCCATCGATACGACTAAGGGCTTTTTCTCTTTGATGAGTTTGAGGGCGTGACGTATCTGTTCAGAGGCATTAGCACTGCCACCACCTGAGTTCACACGGAATACCACAGCCTTCACATCGTCATCGTCGGCCAGCTTACGCAAATCCTCTGCTGTCGTCTTGCCCACGATGCAATGACCACCACCACTTAACAGGTTCTGGGCCTCACTATCAACAATGCTGCCATAGGCATAATATACGGCAATCTTATCACCGTCATTCTTTTTGTTCGACTTCACGTTGAGCATGTCAGAGAGTGTCAGTTGCGGAATCTCATCGTCCTTGTCAAGACTCAGACGGCCTTTGATCTCAGCCTTCACCTCGTCAGGGAAGATGACCTTGTCTACGAGTTTCGCCTTGACGTAGTACTGGGGATTGGCAAAGGCCATGATGCTGTCGTTGGCCATCTGGTTCAGGTCTTCGGCTTTCACGCCGCGACCCTCTGCCATCTCTTTCAGCCAGTAGTTCCAGATGCCGTTGAGGTAGACGGTGCGCTGCTCACGGTCGTAGTCGCTCATGCCAGTCAGGGTGTTGCTCTCCACATAACTCTTGTACTTGCCCACCTTGGCTACAAGATACTTGACGCCGATCTTGTCATATAGTCCTTTGTAGTACTCACCCTTGCCGCCGAGACCACGGAGGTCGATCATGCCGTTGTCGTTCAAGTATACTTTGTCGGCTACCGATACCACATAGTAGTTGGCCTGCAGATACTGGTCGGCATAGGCCACGATCCATTTGCCGCTCTCCTTGAAGTCCTTCAGGGCGTCGCGCAGCTGCTGGGCTGTGGCGGGAGCATCGAACTCGGTCACGCCGCCTTCCAGATAGATACCCTTGATATCGTCGTTATCCTTGGCCTTGCGGATGGAGGCAATCAGGTCGTCCAGTCCCATGGCACTCATATCGTTCATGCCGAGCACGGCGTCGAAGGGCGTACCGCTTTCTGCCCGTTCACTGACAGAACCGTTGAGCTTAATCACGAACACGGAGTTTTCCTTTACCTTAGTCGGCGCGGAGTCGCTGGCCAGCATACCGGCGAGTGAGATAACGAGGAAGAATCCTGCAATCAGCAGGAAGATCGCGATGCCACAGACGGTGGCCAAAGTCATTTTGAAGAACTGTTTCATATACCTTATTTATAATATAGTTGATTTCAGCCGACAAAGATAATGCTTTTTTTTTATTCAAGCATCAAAATTAATTGTTTTATTTATAATTATTCGCTTTTTTGTAGATAAATAACTGTTTATGCCTTTTCCCCGCTGAGCGCTTGGTTAATTATTTATAATTTTTTTGGTTTAAATTTCTTAAATTTCTTTCGTCTCGAATTAATTGGCTATTTTTGCAGATGTAAAAACTGTAACATTACTCTATATGCAAAGAATAAAACTTTGTCTATTTCTTTGGGGGCTGTTTTATATATCTGTATTGCCCTCTTCGGCACAGTCGATACCTTCTGATTCCGTCATCTTTATTCCCACAGGGTCCATCAAGAACAATCTTCTATATGATGCGACGCTAACGCCCAACATCGGTTTGGAGGTGAAAATCGGCTCGCGCTCTTCCTTCCAGGCTTTTTACGGCATTAACCCGTGGAAATTCTCGGACACTAAGAAATGGCGCCACTGGTCGTTGATGCCAGAATACCGCTATTGGCTCAAGAAGGAGAAAGCTCCCTATCTGCTTGGGTGGTTTACTGGTGTCCATGCCCTTGGCGGAGAGTTCAATGTGGGTGGTGTCGATATGCCCTTCGGCATGATGAAGTGGTTGAAGGACAACCGCTACGAGGGCTGGTTCATCGGAGGTGGTCTGACGCTGGGCCATGCCTGGCGACTCAGCGACCGCTGGCGTTTGGAGGCTGCTGTTGGGGTGGGGTATATCCGATTCAGATACGACCGTTACGAGAATGAGTGGTGTGGCGACTTCATCCACAGCGGCTCCTACGACTACTATGGTCCCACGAAGCTTGCGCTGAACATTGCCTACACCTTCGGCAACAGACCTGAGCCGAAACCTGTCATCATCGAGGTACCAGTGGTGGTCGAGAAACCTGCGCCATACGTACCTTCCTACGATCTGGCTTATCTCGAACCGCAAGCCGAGACACTGAAATCACGTTATCTCAGTGGTCAGGCTTATCTCGACTTCGTCGTGAACAAGACCGACATCCGTCGTGACTATCGCAACAATGCTTCTGAACTCTCGAAGGTCGAGGAGACCATCAATGTGGTGCGGAAGGATCCTAACACCACCATCACTCATATCTCCATTCATGGCTATGCCTCGCCTGAGGGTAGCTATCAGAACAACAAGCGTCTGGCAGAGGGTAGGGCACAGGCCTTCAAAGACTATGTGCAGCAGCTTATCGACCTGCCTGCCAACATCTTCAGTGTGGAGTCGACGCCAGAGGACTGGGATGGACTCATCAGCTGGCTTTCGAGTAAGGAGAATACTACTGATTATTCATCTATTCTCGACATTGCCAAGAGCGACGCCGATCTTGATGCGAAGGAGCGCCAGCTTCGTCAGCGCTATCCACAGCAGTGGAAGCAGCTTCTGGCTGAGGTCTTCCCAGCCCTGCGTCATAGTGACTATCGGGTGAGTTACACCATTCGCCCCTTCACCGTTGAAGAGGCCCGCGACATTATCCGCACCAAGCCCTGGCAACTCTCCCTCAACGAGATGTTCCTCGTGGCAAACACCTATGCCCCAGGCTCGAAAGACTATGACGATGTGTTTGAGACAGCCGTCAAGATGTATCCTGATGACGAGACTGCCAACCTGAATGCTGCCGTCATCGCTTTGCGAAAGGACGACCTCGCTGCCGCTGGCCGCTATCTGGCGAAAGCCGGCGATAGTGCCGAGGCTCAGAATGCCCGTGGTGTGCTGGCTGCCAAACAGGGTCGTTATGCAGAAGCCGAGGCCGCCTTCGGCCAGTCCGAAATCAAGGAGGCCAAACATAATCTTGAAGAGTTGCAGCGCTTCCTGAACTCGCAATAACCCAAGAAAAAAAACATAATTACATATAACATTTATTTATTAACTCTTTAAAACTTACAATTATGAAAAAAAGTATGTTTTTATTCGGAGCATTATTCGCAGTAGGGCTCAGCTTCACTGCATGCTCAAGTGACAACGACGTGGCCGAGAACAACGGGCCAATCGACAATGGTGAAAGCTATGTGAGTTTTTCCATTTGTTTGCCTTCGGCTTCTTCAACACGTGGTGTTAATGACACCTTTGATGATGGACTACCAGCTGAGTATCAAGTTAATGATGCAACTCTAGTTTTATTTAGAGGAACAGACGCAGCATCAGCTACTGCTTTGTCGGCTTATGATTTATCTTCAATTTGGAGTACTTCTGCTGATGCGCAAATAACAACAACCTCTAAAGTTGTTACTCCAATCAATAGTTCAGATAAGCCAACTGGTAGTGATGAGTTGTTTGCTTACGTTATCCTCAACAAACCATCTTCTTTTACGATTGATGGTTCTGTTCTTAAGATTGGTGGTACGGCTATTTCTGGTACTTTCTCAACTTGTTTCGGAACAACCAATACGCTAACAACCGCAGCATTATTGTCAACACCATTTGTTATGACAAACGCTCCTCTTGCCAATAATCCAGGAGGCGCTTCTGCCCCAACAGATGCAACATATATTTCGTTAGTTCAGATTGATAAAAACAAAATTTATTCCACACGTGAACTAGCTGCAACAAGTGGTAATGAAGCCGCCACAATCAATGTTGAAAGAAATGTTGCAAAAGTCACAATTGGAACTGCTGTTGAAGAATCAAATAGAAAAGTCAAAAAAGTAGGTGACTTGTCTACGAATATTAAAGATGCAAACAATCAAGATGTAAGCTGGGCGATTAGTGGATGGACGTTAAGTAATGTTGCTCCAACTACCTATTTTCAACATCAGGTAGCGAATATTGGTGAATGGTATAACCTTCATTCTGGGGATGTGAGTACTAATCCATATCGTTTTGTGGGAAGTAGCGCAGTTACTTCTAAATATCGTATTTACTGGGGTGAATCATATGAGTACACAAACAATTCAACACTACTATTCGCTTCTCCTACTGAAGCCAGTACAGCCTCAAGTACTCCTCTTTATTGCTATGAGAACAATTTCCCTGTTTCTAAACAGAAAGAGAATTATACGACTCGTGCAATTATAAAGTTGGCTATTAATGGAGGTAAGACTTTCTATTCGATGAATGGTGCATATTATGGTAATGCCTCTGGCGAGGACGCTCCACTTAAAGCAGCTATAGCCAATATCATTAAAAATGATCCCACGGTATCAGCAGCATTAGCTTCCGCTGGTTTAACTGCCGATGATTCGAAGGCAACTATGACTTTGACGGCTTCATCTGGCATTGTTACGATCTCTGATGTCGTTCTCAAGAATAGTGACGAAAGCAAAACTTATAACGTTTCTACAAGTGCAGCATCAGTTGTATCAAACTTTAATAGTAATCACACGATTAAAGTATATACAGATGGAATCTCCTATTATTCAGTTCTTATTAAACACTTTGGTGATGAGTTGACACCGTGGAATGCAGATAATCATCTCAACACGGCTACATCATATAACAGTTCAGCAACAGCTCCTTCTAGTGAGAGTGATTATCAGAACGACAAGTATTTAGGACGTTATAGTGTATTGCGAAACAACTGGTACGATATTAATATCACTTCTGTCTCAGATTTAGGCTCTCCTACTATTCCTGATCCAGGTACAGATTGGGATGACAATGTGAAGAGTTTTATCTCTGTCCAGATAAATATCCTCAGTTGGGCTAAGCGTACTCAGAGCGCAGACCTCTAACGACACGATGATTTATTCATAGTTGTAAGCATGTGGGGCGGGAAGCCCCGCCCCACATTTGCTACAAGACAATGAGTGATTCCAAATTAGACAGATGAATAAGTTCCAGACATTCATACATTCCATTATTGCCGTTCTGTTAGCACTGCTTTCTGTAGTGTTGGTAATTTCATGTAGTAGCGAAGAGGATACCGCTGGACAGCCGGAGGTGGACATCCTTTCGCGCTTCACCAGCGAGGGAAAGGCATGGATGTCGTTGGATATCAATCTGCCAATTCCTGATGTTGCAACCCGTAGTTCTTTCGAGAATGGCGCACCAAATGAGTATGCCGTGAAAACAATGATGTTGGTACTCTTCCACGGTGACGGAGAGACTACGGAGGACAATATGACAGTGGCCAGCACCTATGTGGTGGACTATAGCAATCCTACGGATGGCCCTGATCCACAGGTGACAAACCACAAAACTGTGACTATCCAAGTGACTGACGAGAATATCCGCAACAGTGATCGACTTGCTGTCCTCGTTATCGCCAATGCATCACCTGGTATAAGTTCCGGCGATAAATTTAGCACCATCAAAGCTCTGATCTCAGGCATAGTGAATACGATGGATAAAACCGATTACTTCGTGATGAGTAATGCTCGGCTTGCCAAGGCATATGCAGCCAATGCAGAACTGTTCACGTTGGTAAATATTGATGCCAGCTATTTCTTCCCTACTGAGGAAGAGTCGATAGGGAACCCTGCCGGACATATAAACATAGAGCGGCTCGCTGTGAAGACAACGGTTGAGGACGGCCTCAGTGAAACAAACCATAAAATATTAGGTAATGAGTATGCAACCTTTACAAGTAATGATTTGACATTCGCTTTAGATAACTATAACACGACGGGTTATCTCTGCAAACACCTTACGTCAGTGGATTATGAGCGAATGGTGGAGAGTGAGGCTGTGGAGCCTTACTATCCCTATGTCTATCGTACCTATTGGGCTGAGGATGCAAACTATAGTGGCAGCAGCGGACTGACGAATGTGCCATACGCCACATATTTGTTATATGATGATGCTCAGAAGTCGGCTTTCTGGAAATCGACAGGTAGCAGTGTCTATTGCGCTGAGAATACCTTCGACGTTGGTCACATGCAAGATAATTGCACAACATCGGTATTGGTACGCCTGAAACTGAATAATGGTGGTGACTTCTATACAACCAGCGTCACGGGACAGGATGTTATTTTCCAACCACCTTCAACAACGTTGGAGGAACAAGGCACGAGCGCCTCGTCATCGTTCAGCCGGACAAGGTCGAATGTTGTACCTTACGACGGTACGAACCCTGCCACCATCGATGACTACCTGCGCACTTGGCTGATGCAGAACAATAGCGGATTCCGTAATTGGGTGAATACCTATGCCGCTGGCGAGGTGAAGCACGTAAATATCGAGTTGACGGAAGATCTTGCCACAGGCACTGCCACTGTGAGCAGCGTGACACAGACGGCCAGGGCTAGCGGTTCGACAGAGGCAACGGCCTTTAACAATCTTGGTCTTGTGGACTATTTCGCCAGCAATATCGCCCTGAAGTTCTACGATGACGGCTATTGCTACTATCGTGTGCCTATCCGTCATTTTGGTGACAATCAGACACCGTGGTATTCGGCTCCAGGAATGACAGGCAATGGTACGGGTCAGGCCTATGCTTATAGTTCCAAAGACACGGCTAAAGGTACGGCCTTCACAGGTACTGCCGAGGAGATAGCGGAAGCACAAGCTCAAGAATACCTGGGTCGTTATGGTATTGTGCGTAACAACTGGTACAATATCAGCATCCGCAGCATCACCCATGTTGGCTCGCCTATTATTCCTTCTCTCACATCGGATGCAGATGACAAGGTAGAGCAACTGTTGAATGCGACACTTCAGATTAGTAGTTGGACAACCCACGAACAAAACTTATAATGACAACGGATTGCACGAATTAGATAGATTTATAATAAGGTGAAGCAAACGAAACTGTACATATTGACCATCGGCCTGCTGTTAGGAGCACTGCTTCTGACGGCGTGCAGCAGCGATGCCCTGCCAGGAGATGACGGCGGCATCAAGGAGGTCAGCCGTACAGATAGTTGCTATATCAACCTAAAAATTGTAAACGATGTGCAAGCAAAGACGCGTGGAACCAATGTGGGAACTGCAGAAGAAAACGCCATTTACGACGGCATCCTCGTCATTCTTGAGGGCAATGGAGAGTCATCGTCAACTTTAAAGAAAGCTGTCATCATTGACCAGCTAATCAATAATCCTGGTTTTACTACCGACAAGACTATAGATATTATCCAACGACTGCCCATTGGAATTCATCCATATCCCACAACAGGAAAGCTGTACGTGATGGCCTTGCTTAACACAACAAAGACGGGATTCTCTGTCAAGAACGATATGCTCTATCTGAATGGAACATCTCTTAGTGGTTATACAAGAGCTCAGATTCAGAGTTCTGTCATCAACAGTGTAGGCAGCACCGGCCAGCATGTGGGACTCTATATGGCCAGCAAACCGAAGGGAGAAGGGGCTACCCCAGAGCAGGTGGCTCTGCAGATATATGATCCTAATTGGGAGAACTCCAACGAATGCTATCTTTATGATAGCGAGGAGGCCATCAGACAGTCAACCTTAACCTATAAGAAACTTATCCTTAATGTGGAACGTGCTGCAGCAAAGGTCAGTGTGACGAATGGAATTACAAGCGCACTTTCGAACATCAACCTAAACGGAAACAACGAGAGACATCCCCAAATACACAAAATGATTTGGGCTCTTAATCATTTTTTTACAACGAGTTACGCTATCAGTGGAGGAAGCGGAGGTACACTCTCTCCCATCACATTTACTAATAGCGACTTTACTGTTTATCCCCAACGTTCCCTAAGCGGTGATGCTATCTACATCGCTGAAGGCAGCAACACAGAAGTCATTGTCGAGGTGCAACTAAAGGATGCATCGAGCATGCTGATGCATGAGTGTTTTGTGTTTCATCCGTTTTTTAATGACTTCACCCCTAACATCCACCATTATTATGATATATATACAAGTCCAGAACAGTACATCAACTATCTGAAGGTTGGCCTGCCCCCAGAAAATAAGCAAGGGTTTGGACTTAACGGTATTGACAACGCTGAAATATTCAAATATGCTACCATCACAACCAGTGAGGATGGTTCTGTGACATTTACACTCGTCAATAGTAATCTTACTGCGGAACAGCAAACCAAACTGGCAGAACTTGCAGAATGGCTCGGCAATCACTCCAAGTGCTTCCGTGATGGTAAGATGTATTACACCTATACACTAGGAGATATTGTTCGCAATAATGCCTACTATCTTACGCTCCAAAACTCAAGCATCTCAGGTATAGGACGTCCAACTCCATAAAGAAGATAATAAAAGAAAAAAGCGATATAAATATGATAAGAAAAAAGAATCCGTTCAATCAGTGTCATCTGTGGTTGTTTGTACTGCTACTGCTGTCCTCGTGCTCCCTGATGAAGGAAGACCGCAGTGACTGTCCTGACTGTCGCAATCCGTTGCGTGTCAAGTTGCGCTACGATTACAACACCATGCGGGCCAACATGTTCCTAGACCATGTTGAGGAGGCTACCGTCTATGTGGTGGATCCTGAGACTAATGCCATCATTGACTTCCAGACGTCGAGAAACACCGCAGAGTCGAAGCCGCTACGCGAAGCTTCTTTCGGTTTCAACTTCGAGGAACTACCTGCAGGCAACTATCGTCTCTATGCTTCTGCCCGTTCTGCTGCAGATGCTGCCATCTCCGTATCTGAGTTGGGCATTGCCGAGAGCATTCGTGATCTCACCTATACGCTACCAACTTCTACACCAGCCCAACGTCTCGACACCGTATGGAACACACTTCAACCCGTGGATGTCTATCTGCCAGAAAAGGAACCAGCTGAGGCTACCATCGGACTGATGCGGCTGACAAATGATCTGAACGTGATGATCTTTCGTCGGGATAATCCCTTGGATAATGATTATGAACGTTATGATGTGACTGTCACTGACGAACATTCCCAGCTGGCTTATGATAACGAGTCTACAGCTTCAGGCTCCGTTACCTATCGTCCTTTTGCTGCCTGGACTACAGAAACTTATGTCGAAGACGTTAACTCGTCTATCCAACATGTCATTGCCGAGCGTAATGCCCATTATGACTTCTCGCTCTTCCGACTCATCAACAGTAAAGACACCCGTCACAACCCGCGATTCATTATCCGTAATCATGAAACGGGTCATACTATTGTGAATATCGACCTCTGTTACTACCTCGCTCTGGCTCGCAATGCCTACGAGATACAGAACTATAGTCCACAGGAATACCTCGACCGCGAATATGACTATCGCCTCGACTTCGGTATCGAAGGCAGCGGCCCCGAGGAAACCTGGAAATACGTGACCATCTCAATCAACGTCCTTTCTTGGGCCATCCGAATCCAAAACGAAGAATTGTAAGGTATGAAGAAAAAGGAAATAGTGCGATTACTGATTCTCCTTCTCCTGTTGATTACAATGGGAATAGGAGAAATTCAAGCAACTGTTGGTATAAAGAGTTTGGGGTATAAAACCGATTTCGCAAGTACAAGTGAGCCTTTTAATAAAGGAGACATTGTAACATCGAATGCAAACATCGGTAGTGTCCTCAGGGTGTTTAACACTACATCGAGAGCCTACTTTAATGATGCACATACTCTAAGAACTAATGAAACGGTAACAGTTTCGTTCACTGCCTATCATGGGTATTTGGGGAGTACAAATAAGACATCTTCAGTTTCCGTTCTTAATTCTGATGGAGTTGTTTTGGTCGGATATACTTATAATCATACCTCGGGAAGAATTATTGACGTTAAAATAGGCGGATCAACGGTGTGGGGGTTTGAGGAGTTTGACGCTATTTCACACTATAATAGTGACCAGAATGCCAATGGAATTGATGGAAACGGCAAACCTTACAGAAATGGCAGTGGTACATATAATCCTAAAGTTACTATGCAGATTAGTGAAAACGGGACCATCATGTTTAATATTTATCTTTCCAACAAGGCTATCGACAAAACTATTTTGGGGAATGTTGGAAGTGCTGCCAAGAATTTAAGCTGTATTGAGATTAACAGTAATTGTGATAATAGTGACCGTACCATCTGTATTGACGATTTAGAAATCTCTACCAATTATTACTCACAGAATTACGATTCAGAAACGATTGATTGGACAACAGCGAATTCAGATCGCTTTACTCCTGTTATTCTGGATGAAGGTGGTAATAAATACTTGTCTGTAGATCAGGGTACTAGGAATAATAATGGTACAGTATTAACAAGACCATCGTTCAATATAGCAGAGGGTACAGATTATAATATGAGTTTTGATCTGAAAGTATCCAGTTCTACCAATCAGGAACCTGTTTCCTTCACCGTATATGATAAACTTGGTTCAGATGTTATTTTTTCATTGACCGCAACAGGAACGTGGTCAACAGATTGGAAAGTAAATAATGGTACACAGATAAACCTACCCAATACCAATAAAGGAAATAGTTCAAATACTATCACAGATGTACCTTGGTATACAATAAGCTTAACAAGAAGAGGGGCAACAACTCATGTCACAATAAAAAACAAAGAAGGAGCAACGACCTATTTTGACAGTAATGTGACATCAAGTTCTTCTGGAGGATTAGGAAAAATGGAGTTTAATACTTGCCGGTATTTTGCTAATTTTGCTATTGATAATGTTGAGATAACACCATTACCTACTTGGTCTGCGAGTAGTGCTACAGTAGATATCACTGATGTCGGAGCTTCAGATCCTAATGTGGTTGCAGATTACTTGCCATATTTGAAAGAACATCGATATGAGATAAGTACTTATTCAAGCAGCAACACAAATGTTGCATCATTCTGGCCAGGCAACCAATTGCTTATTAAGGGCATTGGTGCTACGACAATTACCGCTACTGACACACAAGGCAATTCTGCTTCATACAACCTGACTGTAACCGGTACGATGGTGGCTCCTGTCATTAATGGCAATATGCTTACGTTTAGCGAACCTGGTATCATCATGAATAATACGGAGAATACCACTAAGAGTCACACTCTACCAAAAGGCCTGACTGTGAGTTATGGCTTTAGCAATGGAAGTATTGGTGAAACTGCTATAGTAGTTAGCAGCGAAAGTGGATCTGTATTAAAAGTAATAGACAACAATGGTTACTCTCGACCTAATATAGGAGGCAATGGTGTCCCTTATGAAGGTATTTATGGAGGAACTTTTGTTAAGTTGGAAGCTTCGTCAAATGGTTATATGGTATTGACTGGAAATGTCAGTGCTGCACGAAGCAGACTTGTTAAGAGTGATGGAACTGTTGTTGATACAGAGATTGACGAAAGTGATCATACTCTTGCGGCATCGCTCGCTAGTGGGTCTACCTATTATCTATATAATCTGCGACTGTTGGATGATGCAACAGATGGTGTAATTGTTCCGTTGGTTAACTCCATCAGTTATGTAGATGCATATTTTAAGAATCATTTTGAAGTCATTAATATTCCGGCTAATGGAGAAACCTATTCTGTTCAATCGGTAAAAGGAATGACTTTTCCGACCTATAGTATATCTTGTGTTGGCGATGTTGGGACCCCCACAATAACTGGCACAACGATTTCTGGGATTACGGGAGGTGGAGCCATCAAGATAACAGCAACTGAAGGTAATGCTTCGGCTAGTTATGTTCTCACTGTCGCTTATGACGCAACGGCCTATCCTGGACATCTTTGGGATTTCTATTCTGCCGAGAAGGGTCTGACAACGACCGATGCGATGAAAGAAGTTCCAGATCCTTCTAATGAGAGTACAAAATACCAGACGGGATACTATGGTGATTCGTGGAGAGCTGAATACAAGAATGTGAATAACAATGAACGCCCAGAGTGGTATCGACAAGATGCCGTGTATGGCGACAATGCGTTTATTGTGCCAGAGACGGCAGGTCTTGTCTTTGTCAATAACCCCCGAAACTTTTTTCTACGAAATGATGCAAATACCTATTCGCATATCGGTATTCGTGGAAATGGAGGAGGCACATCATTTACGATTCCCTTACTGAAAGAGGGTGACATTGTGGAGATACTTTGGCGGCATGAGTCTGCTGGATCAGGCTCTGTTTTTGAAGCTACAAATCTAAAAGATTTGAGAGGAAAGACCATTAGTGAGGAATTTGAAATTACAGAGTCTGCCTATAGAAGAATTAGAAATTATGTCGGTCCATATTCCTTTGTAGTTGTGGCCGATGGTGACGTGACTTTCACTCTGAAAGATTATGGCAATAACGACATACAGTCCATTCGTATCTATAGTGGCGATTATATACCAACGATGAGAAGGGTTAATCTTCTTGGGAATGTGGCAGCTCCAACCACATTGTTGTTAGACAACCGAGAAGATGGCTATACCTATACCTATTGCAACCAGCTATACTCTACAGCCACAGGACCTGCCATGTATGTGCTGAAAGGCTATGCCCCGGGCAGAGACGATATCCTGTCTGTGCAGGGGGCTGATGCTGCAGATGAATATAACTTTCGGATTCATACGGATGAAAACGCCTATCCCGTTCCTCAGGAAGAGTCTGACCGCCTATATGAAATGAGAAAGAATCTGGTAGGATTCAAGATGTATAATACTCAATGGAAGCGTGGTGCGAATTATCCAACTTATAACTATGGACATATTGATGCCACCAGTGGTTGGGGCAAGGTGACCATAAGGATGAACAATTATACGGCTGACATGAAATACCTGATTGGCTATACGCCGGACTATACGCTCACCATCGGCTCTGCCCCTCACCAGACGTATCCTTACACATGGGACTTTACAAACATATCGGCTCAGAAGGAACGAGGGAAGCCGACCAATGTCTATAACACCATTATCAATAAAGATCAGAATGATACCAACTGGGATCATACTAGCAATGGCGTGTTTTCGCTGAATACCAATAATGTAGGGCAGTTCGATTCTCAATATGTGCCAGGAGCTGTATTGGTTACCACTGATAGGGCACTGAGCAATATTGAAGGCGTGTCAAGTGATCCCGGGGATAAATACGCTCTGGATGAGTTTGATGGTATAGGAATTGATGGAATAATATCATTCGATAGTGATAGTAAGCCTAGTACTAGGAATGATATTCGTACGAGAGCTTCTTCTACTATTAGCCTGTTGTCGTTTACCATGGATGACTATAAAGAGGTGAAAACCACGGAAGTGGTTGATGGAGAGACAATTGTTACAGAATGGAAGAATGCCACTGGCGTATATCTTCCTGCAGGTAATGGCTGGGTGAAGTTTGGCATGGACAAAATAGAAGATACGGACGTCGCAACTTGCGGTTTTGCATATAAATGCGATCGTGATGCAAGTAGTGGGAATGGTATCTATTTACGTCCGGAACGCAGTCTGCAGGCTGGCGATGTTATTACCGTAAAAGTCTATGCCACAAGTGTTCCTACTGCAGAAAAGCCTTTTGGCCTAGGATTGTATGAAGAGAGCGGAACAACTCCTTATGACACCCAATTTATTCCTAATGGTCTTAAAAATTCAGAGACTAAGTTGACGTTTACTGTGCCTGAGAGTATGAAGGGTATGAGTACGATATGCTTGTATCGTGAAAGCAATTCTGTCTATTTGACTGAAGTCCAGATAACGGGTAGTGCCAGTAGCGAGCCAGTGAGGAGAGAACTATTCTGTGAGACCGAGACTACTATAACTATTCCTGATCTGAATAAAGGTGTACAGGATTGGATTTATGTCAGTGCGTCAGAGGCACCAACGACGGTTATTAATGCTACTATGGTGGAGAGTGGACCAGATGGCCCTGATGCTAATACGAACGTCTATAAATATAAAGTGGCGACTGAAGGTAATGCTTATCTTACTTTCCCTGTGCATACCAGAATATATAAGATCGGTGTGACGCATATTCTGAAGGAGATTCACCCTGTTGGTGGGGTAGGTTGGGCGACGGAAAGCCGCAACCATCACATCGATCATTCGCTCATAGGTTATTTCACCAAGAACGATGTGAATGCATATACCGTGAGGTATGACAGCTACGACATGAAAACGGCTACGGTGGCTCTGACACCTGTCAATGAAGACGGCTACGTGCCCCAGGAAACAGGCATCGTAATGAAACTTGATAATATAGGAAATCTGAACGATGCCAACAGCGGGAAATACGTGCCGCTGTTCTATCCCTCCTATACTCTGGGAGCCTCATCGACATCTACAACATTTTCGCCGACAGGTAACCTGATGTATCCGAATCTGACGGAGGCCACTCATGCATATGAAAATGCATGGCCAAGCGGTGGCACATACACAAAATTCATCCTCACCAATAAATACTGGACTTTCAACAAAGACAATGCTCTGAATACCGATGAATCTGCGGAATCACATACCGCCGATGCCGCTGGTTTCTATCGGATGCACATCTGGAAGACAACTGCTGATGCATCCGACAAGAATACGATGGCTGCCAATACAGCCTACCTGCTTGTACCTTCGGACAATCTCCCCGTTGCGGTGTGGACTTTGCAACCAGACTACTCCGCTGCCCGAGGCGATTTGCTAGGGGTATATAACATTATTGGCCCAGGCTCTGAGACTGCTATTGAGAATGTTCGCCTGATTCCTGAATTCATGACGAATGGCTCTAATGCTGATGGCGAAGAGACATGGTACACCGTCAGCGGTATGAAACTATCAACACGCCCCACACAGCCAGGTCTCTATATCTATAATAACAGAAAAGTAGTCATCAAGTAAAATATGTCTATTCAGATTAGACATTCTTCCCAGAAAGTAAGCTACTTTCTAGAAGAAACAAAGCTGCTTACTCATAGAAACAAAGTTGCTTCCTCATAGAAACAAGGCCACTTTCTATGAGAAACTAAGCACCATGCTCAAAGAAACTTAAAAAACGACTGATGATGTTTGGTATTATGCTGTATTTTTTGTAATTTTGCCATCAAAATTGAAAGATAAATATGAGAAGAATGATGATGGCGGCCCTCGTGATGCTGATGGCATGCACGACGGCAGAGGCGAAAAAGAAAGTGAAGTCGGTAGAACTGTGGCCTGATGGGACGGAGATTCCGGCATGGTTCAGTGATACCAGCAGGGTAGACCTGAGTGGGTTGAAGCACTATGTAGTGACGGATTATGGCGTGGACCGCTGGGCCGACGGCGTGCAGACGAAGGAGCTGCAGGCCGTGATAGACCGTTGTGCTGCTGAAGGCGGCGGTGTGGTCGTCATTCCGAGAGGTACGTTCCTGAGCGGTTCGCTATTCTTCAAGCCTAAGACCCATCTGCTGATAGAGGAGGGCGGTGAGCTGAAGGGCTCAGACCGTATCCGTGACTTTAAGATTGTGAAGACACGTATGGAAGGACAGACACTCGACTACTTCGCAGCCCTGGTGAATGCCGACGGCGTGGATGGCTTCACGATTACCGGCCCTGGCACCATCAACGGCAACGGTCAGAAGTATTGGGAAGAGTTCTGGATTCGCCGCAAGTATAATCCCCAGTGCACCAACCTCGAGGCCATGCGCCCGAGGAATGTGTACATCTCAAATAGTAAGAATGTGACGGTGCAGGATGTGAAGATCATCAACTCGCCTTTCTGGACCAACCATCTCTATCGTTGCGAGAATGTACGTTATCTGGGGTGCTTTATCTTCGCTCCGACGGAGAATGTGACGCCTGTGGATCCTAAGCGGGGCGGCCCCAGCACGGATGCCATCGACCTCGATGTCTGCAAGAACGTTCTGATTCACGGTTGCTATATGCATGTGAACGACGATGCCGTGGTGTTGAAGGGTGGCAAAGGCACTTGGGCAGATCAGGACGAGAACAATGGCCCCAACTCGAACATTATCATCGAGGATTGTACATACGGCAAGGTGCACGGTTGTCTGACACTCGGCTCGGAGAGTCTCTTCGACCATAACATCATCTTACGCCGTATCGACGTGAAGGCTGCTTCACGTGTGCTTTGGCTGAAGATGCGTCCTGATACGCCGCAGCACTATGAATACGTGACGGTAGAGGACATTAAAGGCCAATGCGGTTCGTTCCTCGTGGTAAGGCCTTGGACGCAGTTCTTCAAGCCCGAAGACCGTCAGGATATGCCGCTGTCGCAGTGCAACAATATCGTGATTCGTAATATCGATATGAAATGTAAGAACTTCTTTGATGTGGGTACTTCCGACAAGTATCGGTTGGTGGATTTCACTTTCGAAACTATCAAGGCTGAGGATGAGAAGGATGCCTTCGATAAGACCATGATAGAGAATACGACCGTCAGCAATGTCATCATCAATGGCATAAGTCGCTGACAAGTTGGCAGAGGTTAGTTGACAGTTGACGGTTGATAGTTGACAGTTGATTAATTGGCACGGTTTTAGCTGAGCAAATGGCGGAGTGGTCGAAAGACTGCCCCGCCTATATAATTAATAAGGTATAACATTATAATAATAATTAAGTATTATGAACATCAAACCATTAGCAGACCGCGTGCTGGTATTGCCCGCACCGGCAGAAGAAAAGATCGGTGGTATCATTATTCCTGATACCGCAAAAGAAAAACCCCTTCATGGCACTATCAAGGCTGTTGGCCAGGGAACGAAGGATGAAGCAATGATCCTGAAAGAGGGTGACGAAGTGCTCTATGGTAAGTACTCCGGCACGGAACTCGAGTTTGAGGGTACCAAGTATCTGATGATGCGCCAGAGTGACGTCTTAGCCGTCATTGAAAAGTAAAAAGTAAAATATAAAAAGGTAAAAGAATTATGGCAAAGGATATTAAATTCAATATTGAGGCTCGCGACCTGCTGAAGCAGGGCGTCGACCAGTTGGCTAACGCAGTGAAGGTGACCCTTGGACCGAAGGGCCGCAACGTAGTCATTGAGAAGAAGTTCGGTGCTCCGCAGATCACCAAGGACGGTGTGACCGTCGCGAAAGAGATCGAGTTGGAGGACAAGTTTGAGAACACTGGTGCACAGCTCGTGAAGAGCGTCGCCTCGAAGACCGGTGACGATGCCGGTGACGGTACGACCACCGCTACCATCCTCGCCCAGGCTATCGTGGCCGAGGGTCTGAAGAACGTTACCGCCGGTGCCAACCCCATGGACCTGAAGCGTGGTATCGACAAGGCTGTGAAGGCCGTGACGGAGCATATCGCCAAGAGTGCTGAGCAGGTGGGTGACAACTATGACAAGATCGAGCAGGTGGCTACCGTATCTGCCAACAACGATAAGGAGATTGGTGAACTGCTGGCTGAGGCTATGCGTAAGGTTTCTAAGGACGGTGTGATCACCATCGAGGAGAGCAAGAGCCGTGATACCCATATCGGCGTTGTCGAGGGTATGCAGTTCGATCGTGGTTATCTGTCAGCCTACTTCATCACTGATTCTGAGAAGATGGAGTGCGTGATGGAGAATCCGTACATCCTCATCTATGACAAGAAGATCTCGAACATTAAGGACTTCCTGCCCATCCTGCAGCCTGCTGCCGAGAGTGGCCGTCCTCTGCTCGTGATTGCCGAGGATGTGGACTCTGAAGCACTGACCACACTCGTTGTGAACCGTCTGCGTGGCGGTCTGAAGATCTGTGCTGTGAAGGCTCCTGGCTTCGGCGACCGTCGTAAGGCCATGCTCGAGGATATCGCAACGCTGACTGGTGGTGTGGTGATCAGCGAGGAGAAGGGTCTGAAGCTGGAGCAGGCTACACTGGAGATGCTGGGTACCTGTGACAAGGTGACGGTGTCGAAGGACAACACCACCATCGTGAACGGTGCCGGTGACAAGCAGGCCATCCAGGACCGTATTGCCCAGATCAAGAAGGAGATTGAGATCACTACCTCTTCATACGATAAGGAGAAGCTGCAGGAGCGTCTGGCTAAGTTGGCCGGTGGCGTCGCAGTGCTCTATGTTGGTGCCAACTCTGAGGTTGAGATGAAGGAGAAGAAGGATCGCGTGGACGATGCCCTTTGTGCTACCCGTGCCGCCATCGAGGAAGGTGTTGTGGCTGGTGGTGGTACCACCTATATCCGTGCCCAGGAGGCTCTGGCCAGCCTGAAGGGTGACAATGCAGACGAGCAGACCGGTATCAACATCATCTGCCGTGCCATCGAGGAACCGCTCCGCCAGATTGCCGTCAATGGCGGCCAGGAGGGTGCTGTGGTCGTTCAGAAGGTTCGCGAGGGTAAGGGCGACTTCGGTTTCAATGCACGTACCGATGTCTACGAGGATCTGCGCGAGGCCGGTGTCATCGATCCCGCCAAGGTAGCCCGTGTGGCTCTGGAGAATGCCGCTTCTATTGCCGGCATGTTCCTCACCACGGAGTGCTTGATCGTTGACAAACCCGAGAAGGAACCCGCTATGCCGATGGGCGGTGCCCCGGGCATGGGTGGCATGATGTAATATAAAAATGATAAGCCGGTTGCCGAAAGGCAGCCGGCTTTTTGCTTTGTATGAGAAGAGTCTTCTTGATAATCGCCCTGTTAGTCTGGCTGCCAACTTTTGCCCAAGATCATGGTCAGCAGTATGTCCCTAAGGGACATGGCTTCGTCTGTGAGAATGGTACGAACCGCTATACCCGTGCTCTATACGGGTCACATACAGACTGGCGCCTGGAAACTTCCGACCGTCCTGTGTTTGCGGTGGTGAAAAAGGGTCATCATCGGAATATCCGTTTTGAGTTTGAGAAAGACGGTGTGGCATATCCATTGGATGAAACGACATATTGCCGTGCGTCGTACAGCAATGGCCGAAGGGAATATTTGTTGAAAGACGAGCGATGGGGTGAGGGGGTAGTCAGGATTGAAGTGTTGGCAATGCCTGATCGTGAAGCCGCTGTATGGCGTATAGCCTCGCCGCAGCTGGAAGGCTCTTTGCGGGCGGTCGTCTGTCAGATTGCCCAGCCGAAACTTCAACGGAATGGTGACATCGGGGTAGATATGCCTGGATGTCTGGAAGCGTCAGGTGATCCGCTTCAGACGGTGGAGATGCCTTTTGGGAAAGGAACTACTGTTTACCTGACGGTTGACCTAGACCAACTATATCCGACTGATGCAGAGACGGGTAGACTTGCTTTTCAACAGGCTCGTAGTTATTATCGCCAATTGGCATCACGCATCCAGTTTAAGACCCCTGATCCTTATATCAACGTTCTTGGTGGTGCACTGGTGTTGGCTGCCGATGGCGACTGGGACGGACAGACATGGCTGCATGGCTGCATAGGTTGGCGCATGCCGTTGGCAGGCTGGCGGGCTGGTTATCTCGGTGATGTGTTGGGTTGGAACGACCGTGCCGTGAGTCATTTCGATGCCTATGCCAAGAGTCAGGTGACGGAGGTGCCTGCCACGATTCCCCATCCCTCGCAGGATTCCACACTTAATCTTGCCCGTGCTGAGAAACGTTGGGGCACGCAGATGTATTCGAATGGTTACATCTGCCGCAATCCGGAACGCAACGACCAGATGCATCACTACGATATGAACCTGAACTATATCGACGAGTTGCTCTGGCACTTCCAGTATGATGCCGACACGGCTTATATGAAGAAGATGTGGCCTGTCATCAAGTCGCATTTGGCTTGGGAGAAACGCAACTACGATCCTGACGGTGACCATCTCTACGATGCCTATTGCTGTATCTGGGCCTCAGACGCCCTATATTATAGTGGTGGAGCCGTCACACATAGCTCTGCCTATAACTATCGCGGTAACAAACTCGCAGCACGGATTGCCGAGATCATCGGTGAGGACCCGCAACCATATCGCGAAGAGGCTGAGGCTATTCTGAAGGCCATGCATGAACGGCTGTGGATTCCCCAAAAGGGCGTCTGGGCTGAGTATCAGGATGCTATGGGACTGAAGCGCTTGCACGATCATCCTGCCGTGTGGAGCGTCTATACCCCCATCGACTGTGGTGCTTGCACCCCAGAACAGGCCTATCTTGCCACTCGTTATGTCGATGAGCACATCCCGCATATTCCGATTCGTATGGGCGATTTAGGAGGATTATACACTATCGCAACATCCGATTGGCTCCCTTATAGTTGGAGCATTAACAATGTGGCAGCAGCTGAGGTCATGCATACGGCACTGGCCTATTTTGAGGCAGGACGCGCTGATGAAGGCTATCGTTTGATGAAAGCAAACATCCTTGACCAGATGTACTATGGACAGTCACCTGCCAACTTCGGACAGATCAGCCAGTACGACGCAGCCCGTGGTGAGTGTTATCGTGACTTCGGCGATTGTATCGGTATCAGTAGCCGCACATTGATACAAGGACTCTTTGGTATCATTCCCCAAGCGCTTGACGGCAAGTGCATCATCCGTCCTGGTTTTCCGGCAGAGTGGGATAGTGTCAGTATCAAGACTCCCTATATAGAATATAAGTACAGGCGCGAGGACGGAAGATGCCGCTATGAGATTACCCAGCACTTCCGCCAGCCGCTTAAAATCATCCTCCGTCAGAACCTCGGAAATGGTGAATATCGCGATATCGAGGGCACCAGTGAGGAACATCAGATCGTTGAGGTGTCACAGAGGGACGGTTCTTTTGTGACATCGCTGATATCACAAAAGAACCGTCCCTCTGTGATACTCGGTCTCGAAGAACCGAATCTCTCAAAGCCGTTTAAGCCGCAGAAGATGGGTAAGTTCTTTAATGCCGAGGTTGATAACATCTTCAAGAATGAATACCTTTCACCCCGTCCGCAGACAACCACCCTCCAGATTCCCAAGCAGGGCATTGGCGAGTGGTGTCATCCGCAGCAGACGGCAGAGATCAACGACTCCGTCTTCCGTACTCTCGTCATAGATGGTGTTTTCGAGATGGCAGGTGTCCCCTTCCGTACACCAGCCGAGGGTCCCAATATCATCTACACCTCCCTCTGGGACAACTATCCCGATGCAGTCGTTGTCCCGTTGAAAGGCAAGGCAGAAAGGGCCTACCTGCTGATGGCCGGTTCAACGAACCACATGCAGAGCCGCATCGACAACGGCATCGTCATTGCCACTTATGCTGACAATACGACAGACACTCTCGCTCTGCGAAACCCTGATAACTGGTGCCCCATCGAACAGGATTACTATATTGACGGCAAGGCCTTCCAGGCTCCGCAGCCCCGTCCGTACCGTGTCTGTTTGGGAAATGGTATCGTCAGTCGTGACCTAGGCAAGGCTCTGAATATACAAGGTATCTATGGCCGTGAGATTCCCGGCGGTGCCGCCCAGATGCTGTGCATGCCGTTGAATCCGAAGAAACGTCTGAAGTCGCTCACCGTGCGTACTCTTTCCAATGATGTGGTCATTGGTCTGATGGCCGTCACCTTGCAATAGATTCAATCAATAATTGTTAATTATCCGCAAAGTAGTCATCATTTCTCATTCCTCATTCCTCATTTTTCATATAAATATACTACCTTTGCAGTCAGTATGCAGAAGCTATTAGAACTCTATCGTCAATGGAAAGGTGCAGAGCCTGCCAACGTCCAGCAGATTCCTGGTGGCGGCAGTAACCGTACCTATTTCCGACTGACGGACTTCGACGGTAAGACGGTGGTGGGTGTCATCGGCACCAGTCGCGACGAAGACCATGCCTTCATCTATCTCACAGAGCACTTCAATCGTCGTAAGCTGCCTGTGCCGAAGATCCTGGCTGCCAGCGACGACCAGCTGCGCTATCTGCAGACTGACCTCGGGTCGCTCTCTCTCTTCGATGCTGTCCGTGGCGGACGTGAGGCAGGTGGCCGATACACACTGAAAGAGCAGGAACTGCTGAGGCGAACTATCCGTGAGCTGCCCAATATACAGATCAGGGGGGCAAGGGAGCTCGACTTCTCCAACTGTTATCCCCAGGCGGAGTTCGACGTAGACAGCGTGCTCTTCGACCTGAACTATTTCAAGTATTGTTTTCTGAAGGCTACCGAGCTTGACTTCCACGAGCTGAAGCTTGAAGCCGATTTCCGTCTGTTTGCCAAGGACCTCACCACCGACAGTTACATGGTGGGCGGTGAGATGCAATCATCGACGGTGACGGGGTTCCTCTATCGCGACTTCCAGGCCCGTAACGTGATGCTCGATCAGGATGGCAATCCCTGGTTCATTGACTATCAGGGTGGACGCAAGGGACCTTATTATTATGACCTTGCTTCGTTCCTGTGGCAGGCATCGGCCAAGTACCCGCACAAGTTGCGGCGCGATCTGGTGCACGAATACTACAATTCTTTGAAGAACTATACCGAGGTGCCGCCTGTGCGCCATTTTGTCAGTCGCCTTTCGCTGTTCGTACTCTTTCGTACGTTGCAGGTGTTGGGTGCATACGGCTTCCGTGGCTATTTCGAGCAGAAGAAACACTTCATAGAGTCCATCCCGCCGGCCATCCAGAATCTCCGCGAGTTGCTGGCCAGCTCGAATGATTTCCACTATCCTCATCTGATGGAGATCCTGAAGCAGTTGACGGAGCTCCCCCAGTTCCAGCAGATAGAAGCTGTGGCCAGTCGTGCCGATGGCTATAAGACAACGGAACTGAACCCCTATAAGGCCCATCCGCAGGATGGACCTGCCACCTTCTCAAAGTACGATGCTCAGGGACCGCTGGTGGTGAGAGTCTTCAGTTTCTCTTACGGCAAGGGCATCCCTGAGGATGAGAGCGGCAACGGTGGTGGCTATGTGTTCGACTGCCGCTCGACTCACAACCCAGGGCGCTATGAGCCGTACAAGAAACTGACAGGTCTTGATGAGCCAGTAATCCGATTCCTGGAGGATGACGGTGAGATCCTCACCTTCCTTGACTCGGTCTATAAACTCGCCGATGCCC